>Ga0163108_10001471_pt1 | contig 17236 bp, 16 predicted proteins | sample Fk1155metaG_FD_109644 | JGI IMG/M metagenome (GOLD analysis project Ga0163108, IMG submission 109644) | Marine microbial communities from the Central Pacific Ocean - Fk160115 155m metaG | ecosystem: Environmental > Aquatic > Marine > Oceanic > Photic zone | place: The Central Pacific Ocean...
TACATTGGGGTAATCTATAGGGTTTTACGAAATAAGTACCCAATTGATGTTGTTTTAAAAAATGGAGAAATTAGAACTTTAAAAAATATTAAAGAAGTTTATGATACTTTTATAGGATATGAAAAATTTTTCCGTCTTGAAAATAATCGTGTGGTTTTTTCTAAGAATGGTAAAGAAATTCAGTTTTTTGATGGTATTAATAATGGGGATTTGCGTGGAGTTTTCCTGAGAGATGATTACAAATTTTTACCTGTAGATAATAAAATCGTATTGGATATTGGAGCTAATATTGGAGATACTGCAATTTATTTTGCTGTAAATAATGCATCAAAAGTCATCGCATTAGAACCATACCAAAATAATTTTGAGATTGCGAAAAAAAATATTTCTCTTAATAAGCTTGAACAAAATATAGAAATTCTATTAGCAGGATGTTCGGCAAAATCTGGCTTTATTAATTTAGATTCTGATAAAGGAACTCCCCTAACTGTATTACATGAAGTAAAAACAGGCATCAAAACACCCCTATTTTCTCTACAAAATCTTGTTGAAAAGTATGAAATTAAATCAGGAATATTAAAAATGGATTGTGAAGGTTGTGAATATGATTCTATTCTAGAAACTGCTAATGAAATTTTGCAAAAATTTTCCCATATCCAAATAGAATATCATTATGGATACAAAAATCTAAAAGAAAAATTAGAAAGTGTAGGATTTTCTGTCAAAGTAGCAAAACCTAATGTTATCATAAATCATGAAGGGTCAAAATTATTCGTTGGTTTTTTGTATGCCACAAATACTAATAATTTATGAACTGATAGGAAAAATATAGCATATTTTTTATAATATATCTGAATGTGCATATCTATGTCTGCTAATGAAGTCTACGCAACTAATTCAAAAGTACGGTGGTTTGCATCTGAGGGTGATATTAATTCTAAACTTGCCACAATTATAGGTAAAAAATTTGAGGAATATCGAGAAAAGTGGGACGCTGTAAATAGATTTGAATTAGAAACTGACTTTCCGCTATTTTTGCAATTAGAAACTAATCAGATTTGTAATTTGATATGTCCATCATGTCCAATTGGTCAGCCTCAGGCTAATGCAAAGTACATTTCTTCTAAAAAAATGGACTGGAATCTATACCAAAAAATAATTCTTGAAGGTGAAAAATATGATTGCCCATCTATGGAACCACAAGGAACTAATGAACCATTTCTTGATCAAAATCTTGAAAATTACATACGATTTGCGGCAGAACACGGTTTTATTGATATTATGTTGAATACAAACGGAACAATGCTCTCTGAAGAACGTGCAAGAAAATTTTTAAAATCTGGTGCAACTAGGCTTCGCTTTAGTTTGGACGCAGCAACCAAAGAAACTTATGAAAAAGTAAGACTTGGTGCAAAATATGAGACAACCATGAAAAATATAGAAAGATTCCTTGAAATAAAAAAACAGGAAAAGTTTGATTTACCTATGATAGGCGTTAATTTTTGTAAAACAAAATTTAATGAGCATGAAGAGGAAGCATTTATTGAAAAATGGATTGATAAAGTGGATTTTTTTGTTATGCAAGATTTTCAACCACCAGATCTAGATACAAATTATTCAGAATTTTTACCATCAAAATCTGTTTTTAGGGAAAACATACAGGAGTCTGGTTATAATTGTCAACAACCATGGCAACGAGTTTTAGTTAGAAGTAATGGAGAGGTTTGTCCTTGCTGTGCATTTTTTAGTGAAGAATTATCACTTGGAAACCTAAAGGATCATAATTTACATGAGCTTTGGAACTCAAAAGAAATGCATGACCTGCGTGATATGCATAAACGTGGTAATTATGAAGAAAATTCATGGTGCAAAAAATGTATAAATCATATGGGTGGAAATTATGATGATTCACAACTCATACAAATTAAAAAACCATGATTGGTTGTATAATTCAATCTAGAATGAGTTCCAGGCGATTGCCTGAAAAAATTATGAAAATAGTAGATAGCAAACCTATCTTATATCACGTAATTAACCAAGTCTCATCTTCTAAAATTCTGGAAAAAATTGTAGTTGCCACTTCAACAAACACTGATGATGATATGATAGAAAATTTTACAAAAAAATTAGGAATTTCATGTTTTAGGGGAAAATTAAACGATGTTTTGGGCAGACACTATCAATGTGCTAAAAAATTTTCGTTTGATGCAATAGTAAGAATTCCATCAGACAAACCATTAATTGATCCTAATGTAATTGATGAAGTTATTACACAGTTTACTTCAGGCCAATATGATTATACTTCAAATTTTGTTTATCCGTTGCAATATAATATTGGAACAGAGGTAGAAGTTTTTTCCTTCAAGGCTTTAGAAAAGGCAAACAAAAGTGCAAAAAAACCTTCCGAGAGAGAACATATATTTCCATATTTTCATAACCATAAAAATAAGTTCAAAATCAAATTTGTATCTAATCTAAATGATGTGACCCATTTACGATACTCACTTGACAGAAAAGAGGACTTAAAGCTAATTCAAGAAGTTTTCTCCAGAATCAAAAAAAGACCGATTTTAAAAAACGATATACTTGAATTATTCTCCAAAAATCCTGAATTTTTTGATATCAATAAATATTTTGACCCTAATGAAGGACAGATTCAATCATTAAAGCATGATATTAAATCATCATGACAACATAAATTAAAAATACAAATCCTTAGAACTATTTAAAATTCAAGAAGATGGTCAATATTTAAATTGAAAATAACAATAGGAATTCCTGCATATAATGAAGAGAACCATATTGCTGGTATCATTAGCAAATTGAAGAAGGTTACAGATTCAATCATAGTTTGTGATGATGGTTCATCAGATATGACTGCAGATATTTCTAGAAATTTAGGAGCTATTGTTATCAGACATGATAAAAATAGAGGTTATGGCGCTGCAATAAATACTATCTTTCAAAAGGCCGTAGAAATAGAAAGTGACATACTTGTTACATTTGATGCAGATGGACAGCATAGAACAGAAGATATTCCAAAATTGCTAATGCCGATTGAAAAAAAAGAGATAGATGTTGTCATAGGCTCACGATTTTTAAAAAATGAAAGTGATGTTCCAAATTATAGAAAAATTGGAATTAGGATGATAACAGGTGTTACAAACGCATCAATAAACCAAAAATTAACTGACGCGCAGAGTGGATTCCGAGCTTACAGTAAGCAAGTTCTGGCAGAAATTTCTCCGTCAGATATGGGAATGGGTATTTCTACAGAGATTTTGATCAAGGCTAGCTCTAAAGGTTTAAAAATTTCAGAAGTTCCAATCACAATTTTATATCCAGGTGATACATCAACACATAATCCTGTGAGTCATGGAACTTCGGTTTTAATTAGCACTATAAAATTTACATCTATAGAACACCCACTGAAATTTTATGGTATACCATCATTAATTTTTCTTGCAGTAGGATTAATTTTTACTTACTTCGCAATAGATTTCTATATCGAGTTTGGTAGACTGAGTACTAACTTAACATTAGTTGGAGCAGGCACAATTTTGATTGGAGTAGTTTTATTAATTACTGCGATTTTGTTATACAGCCTAGTTAACGTAGTACGCGAAAAACGTTACTAACGGACAATGGCAGGTATTAAGATAATTAGAGATATCAGTACGATTGGCGGTGCTGATATCTTTGGAACTGTTATGTCAGCAGTTTTTTGGTTTTATCTTGCGTCTCAAATTGAACCTAGTTCGTATGGGGAAATTGGCTGGTTTTTAGGAATAGCAGGTCTTTTTTCTGGTATTGCATTGTTTGGAACTGCAAATACAATTACAGTTTATACAGCAAAGAAAACTCAAATCCAATCAACATTAAATTTTATCTCATTATCAGCTAGTGTAATACTCTCATTTATTGTCATAGTACTCTTTCCATCATTTTATACAATTGATGTAGGAATTATTTTAATTGCATATGTAATTAATACACTTGCAATTGGAGACCTACTGGGAAGAAAACAATATGCTAATTATTCAAAATATACTCTTGTACAAAAAGGTCTCACATTAGGTTTAGGAGTTTCATTTTTTTACTTGTTTGGATATGAAGCCATAATTTTTGCACTTGCATTATCATACGCACTTCATTTCAAAAGAATTTTTTCTATTTTTAAAGAAATGAGGATAAATTTTAGTTTAATTAAACCAAGAATTGAGTTTATTGGAAATAATTATTTTATGTCCATACTAGCAGTCACTTCTGGACAAATAGATAAGATTGTTGTAGCACCACTACTTGGATTTGCCATTCTGGGAAATTACAGCCTCGCGGTACAAGTAGTTAGTGTAATGCTTATACTACCAAATGTATTTCAAAAGTATTTACTACCACAAGAATCCACTGGTGTTAAAAACAGAAAACCAAAGATTCTCGTTATTATTTTTTCAGTTCTTATCACTATTCTTGGTATTTTTGTAGCACCAATTTTAATTAACGAATTCTTTCCAAAATTTACTGAAGCTGTAGATGCAATTAAAATTATGAGTATAGTTGTAATTCCCACCACAATCTCACTAATTATTGAATCAGAATTTTTAGGTAAAGAAAAAAGTAGAATCGTATTAGTAGGCACAGCCATACTAGTGACTTCATTAATTATTGGCATGATTGTTTTGGGAAGTTTAATGGGAATAGAGGGAGTTGCATATAGTTTAGTGATTGCACAAACCGCAAAACTTTGTTTTTATCTGATAGCAAAGAGGGTTACTTAGAAAGAAGAGACTGTTTTAATTTTTTCATATTTTCATCGACCAAAACTGAAAACATTTGAGCATTTTCTTCTATGAATGATTTCATTTGAGACTCGGTAATTTCCACATCAACTAAATTCCCATTATAGAAAAATTCGTTAGCTTCCTTAAGATAATACTCGAAAATATCAAAATCAAAACTATTTTTATTGTAAATTGCCAGAAATCTTTCAACGTCTTGAAGGTTAACTGTTTCTTGCAATGAGGAACGGATGATTTCTGGAAGTTTACTTAATGTTTCTACATGACGAACAGAGGGTAATATGGAATAATACACTTTACCAAAAACTATCGATGGCTTACCATGAAATGTTGCTTCTAGGCAGGAGGTTCCTACAACACTAATCACTAATGAACAATTTTGAAAAAGCTCTTCCTTTGGAACCGAAGGATGCAGAAGCCTAACATTAGGAATATTCATTATTTCCTTATAATCAGAAACGCTTTTCCAATTTCGCGTTACACTAGATGGATGTTCCTTTACATATAGCTTGTAGTTAATTGGCATAGATTTTGCTACATGTCTTATTGTTTCAATTTGATTTGTATAATATGGTGCTGTGATCAAAAGGCTATGTTCTTCATCAACACCAAGAGGAAAATAGATGAATTTTTCAGAAAAATCGACTGAGGTTAGAAGATTTTTGTTTATGAATGATGATCTACTTCGTTTTTGCAATACTTGTTGTACTGCATTAAGTAAAACACCGGATTTAGATCTACCAAAATAAGTAAAATGTGTTTTGGCGTTTTTATTATTTGAATTAAATAAGAATTCTATCGCCGCATTTGCTCTTTCTGTGTTTGATGTGCGCCATTTTTTCTGATATGATTTTAGGGTAAAACCTGGAATATTATTTATCAATTCTGAAAATGACGCGAATGTATTGAACTTATTTGAATCGGATACGGATGGATCATCAAATTCAAGTGGATTTTCAGACACCATACATCTATTACCAAATTGAGTTGTAGAAGATACCAAAACCTTAATTCCTTTAGCTCTACACATTTGATAAAAAAGTTCATCATGATGTTGGAACGGTTCTCTTGAAATGAAAAGATCTGGTTTAATCTCATCAAGAATATTTTCAAAGAATTTACATTCTTGTTCAAGGATCGACCATATTTCTTCTGTGGAAAATTTATTGAATGCGTTAAATCTATAAAATAATCGTTCATTGATTGCAAGATTCCATAAACCAATGCCATATTTTTTTTCAAAATTAGATAAATATTCAGTATCTATTTCATTTTTTTTAAAATTCATTTGGTCATGAAAATGCCATATTTTTTTGTAATTAACTAATTTTTGATCATCAAAAAAGGTTTTAGTTTTATTTGGCAAATCATACACAGCATAAAAATCAGCGTCAATTTTTTTTTGCAAATGATATGAAAGTATATACGTCATAAAATTGGTGTCCACCCAGAAAAAAATTTTTGGTCTCACAAAAATCATGAATTTTGAACATGTAAAAAGACTTACGGAGGAATAAACAAAAACAGCTGTATTATCCTAGTTTTCTATAGTAAAAAACTTAAACACAAAACCTAGTTATCAATTATTGGTCTTCATTACTGCTGAAATTGGGGTAAATTGGGAAGGAGATTTCATTTTATTAGAAAAAATGATGAGAAATGCAAAAAATGCTGGTTGTGATGCAGTAAAATTGCAGGCATTTGATGAAAAAATTGTTTCAGAACACCCAAAAAAGAGTAGGCTGTTAAAATCATCTGTTTCAAGAGATAACATAGAACAAATAAACTCAATTTCAAAAAAAATGAATATTGAATGGTATTGTACACCAATGTACCCTGACGCTATTGACTTTTTAGATTCGTTTGTAAAACGCTATAAAATAAGATATAGTGATAGTTTGCCATTACATGAAAATAAAACAACACCATTAATCTCAAAAGCTTTAGAAACTGAAAAACAAATTATTGTTAGTACTCAAAGAAGTCCAAAACAATTAGAACTCTGTAACAATAATAATGTTAAATGGTTATATGTAGTTCCAAAATATCCATGTTCTATTAATGAGCTTGATTTCTCAAACTTTAGTGATTTCGATGGGTTCTCAAATCATTGTGTCCATTTCTTGGCGCCACTGAGTGCTGTCATGTTGGGTGCAAAAATGATTGAGATTCATGTAACATCAAACAAAGACAAAGATTTCATAGACAATTCAGTTAGTTTTGATACTAATGAAACTAGGAAACTGGTGACCTTAATTCGTTATGCAGAAAAAATGCGCAGGTAATGTTTTAGAAATTTATTAATGTAAAATTATAGTTTTTTTATTCGCTTCACAGGTATACCGCCCCAAACTTCATTTTTTGGAATATTCTTATTAACAAAGGAATATGCTGCAACAATTGAGTTTGCACCTACTGTCAAATTAGGCATAACAGTGCTATGAGTGCCTATTCGACAGTTTTTTTCTAATATTATTGATCCCTTTTTTCCATCAATTGTTGAATGTGAATAAATTGAACAGTGGGAACCAATTTGAACCAAATCACTTACAGTAACACCATATCTTGCGTTTATGTAAGTAAATGCGCCAATGTCAAAATTTCTCCCTAGTTTTAATCCCTCGGGATATTGTATAATGTAATTATACTTTGTAAATTTTCCATGTTTAATTATTGGCTTTCGCCATTTTTTAGGTGTGACCATATCTTTCAATAAGTTAATTGTTTTTCAATTAATTCGTAGTTTAGTTTGATTTTTTCAAGATGTCGCACAATTTTTTGTGATGCATTTCCAATACCATATAGATAACTAGGTTTTGTGTTTTTTTTCAGTGCACGTAAAATAGCACGTTTGATTGAAATTACAGATTCAGAATTTGCATCAAACACATTTTTGCTTCTTTCTCTTCCTTGTTGGCGTATTCCAATATTTACAGCAGGAGTACCAAAATAACTTGCTTCAATTAAACCACTGCTTGAATTACCTACTAATACTCCACAATTTTTAATCAAGTATAAGTAGTCACTTCTAGGTAGTGAAGGAAATATTTTTACAAAATTATGACTTTTAGCAAAATGTCTAATATTTTGGAATATGGTGTTACTTCCTGCGTCTGAATTTGGCGCAATTATTATTGTTGTATAACCAAAATATTCAATTGCCTTCAAAGTATTCTGAATATGTTTTTTAGTGTTCGCGATTTGTGTCGTGACAGGATGTTGTATCAGTACAATTAAATTTTTGGTTACTTGAAAACCATATTTATTTTCAAATTGCTTTTTATTTAGAATTTTATTGCTTCTTAATTCATCAATGCTTGGTGAACCAGTTAAGAACACAAATTTAGGATTTTCTCCCATCCTGATGATTCGTCTTTTGCTTTTTTCTGTGGATGGGAAATGAATATTGGAAATTTTTGTTATGGCATGTCTCGTATATTCATCTATATTTCTTGATATATCTCCACCATGAATGTGTGCATTAGGAATATTCATATGATAAGCAGCAATTGCAGATGCAAACATTTCATCTCTATCACCTAAAATTAGATTTATGTCTGGTTTAACTTTCTTGAAAATTTTTGCGAATTGTATAACACCCTCTCCTAATGATTTTGCCACAGAAAATCTGGTATCATCGTTTGGTAGAAATTTGAAGGTTTCATATATTTTGAATTTATCTTTTTTAATTTCATTAATTGTCATTCCATATTTTTTGGATAGATGTGTGCCTGTAACTACCAGGATTAACTCTAATTTTTTTTTCTTAATGATTTCCCTCAAAATTGGTCTTAAAATACCATATTCTGCTCTAGTGCCGGTAGTAACGATGATTTTTCTTTTTGCTAATTTCATTATTTTATGAAACCCGTTCCAACTTTGAATTTTGGATGCCAGACACCATAACTATCTTTTTCAAATAATTCTGGATTATACCATTTGTCTAATATTTCATAAAATTCTTTTTTAGACATCTGAGTAAATTCAAGAAATTTCTCAACTACACCTTCATCTAATTTTCCATCCTTTTCTTCAACAATGGGAATCATTTCATCTCTAGTTTTAATTCCATATCTGATTAGTCTAGATGCATTATCCGTAGCTACCGAATGACCATATTTTGGATATTTTAGATAGGGGTTTAACAGATATGATAGTGAATCAATTTGATCGTAATTATCAATTGATCCTTTTCTCTCATATTCATTTCCTAAATGTTGAAATCCAAATTGTGTTGCCACTTCGAAATTACGATGTGAATTCCAAGGTACAAAATAACTAAGATAAATTGGTTCTAATCCAAATTTCTTTACTTCCTCTAGATCAGGTTGCTTTGCCATTTCCAATTCCTTTTCATCTATTTCTCCGTCTTTGAACCAGTTATCCCAAACTGGTTTTACAACATCATTTTTAGGTTGTAGCATAGCAGATGGAGTTTCCTTATCATATTCTCCACCATAAACATAATTGACATCTTCTCCATAGATCAGTAATTTTATTCCTAATTTCATACACATTCTTACCGGAAAGGAGTAGATCAATGCATCTGGATACCATGACGGTGAACCGATTTCTTCAAATGCCTTTTTGAGCATAATTCGTCCTACTTTTCTGTTGGGTTGAAGTAGAATAGTATCACACCCAAAAACATCAGATAGATTGTCCAGATTTTTTCTTCCTGTATCCGTCCATTCAAAATTACCGACGGATAGAAGGAGTGGATTCATTTTCAATTTATCTTTAATTATATGAGTTTGAAAATGTGAATCCTTTCCACCTGAAACAGCAATAGCACAATCATATCCATTTCCATTACATCCTCTGTACTTATTGCAAAGAAGTTCTAATTCATGCCATCTTTTAGTCCAGTCAGTTTCCTTTTGTTCCTCATAATGAACACAAGCATAACATATGTTATTTTCATTAAATTTCAGACCAGGTCGTGTATCAGGCATTAAACATTTCTCACAATATTTCATAAGATACAAGTTTATCGAGTTTTATATCAATTTCACTATCTGAAGAACCTTTGAAAAATATGTGATTTATTAGTAAATGATAATAAGTAACAAAAAGGTTGAAAACTAGAAATAATTCAAAAATTATTCAAATGATATTATGAAACCTATATGTCTAATAGCTGCAAGGGGTGGCTCCAAGGGAGTACCAAAAAAAAATATCAAAATGATTGGTGGAAAACCTCTCATAGCTCACACAATAAAATCATCACTAGAATCAAAAATTTTTAGTCATGTAATAGTTTCAACGGATGATAATCAAATAGCACAAATCGCAAAAAAATATGGAGCCGAAGTACCATTTTTACGTCCAAAAAAATTAGCAACAAAAAACTCCTCGATGGATAAAGTTATTGATCACACTATCAATAAGCTGTTTTCTTTAGGATATGATTTTGATACACTAGTTAATAGAGATTGTACGGCACCATTCATTCGTATATCAGATATTAAAAAAGGAATAAGTTTACTTAATAAAATGAAAAACGATCTAGTTGTAGCAGCCTATCAAACTCATCTTAATCCTTACTTTAACATGATGGAATTTGATTCCAGCAAATCTTTAAAATTTAGCAAAAAAACAAAAAAACCTGTTAACAATCGTCAAGATGCACCGATTGTTTATCAATTATCTGGGTTTCAAATAATTAATATTACAAGATTTTTAAAATACAAAAAAATTTACATGCCACAAGTTTTACCTATTGAAATTCCATATGAAACTGGTCTTATGATAGATAGTGAATTTGAATTTAAGATAGCTGATTGCATGTTTAAAAAAAGATAATTTTTGTTACCATGCAGTCCATCCTCCATCGACAATCAAGTTAGCACCAGTCATATATGAGGAAGCATCAGAAATTAAAAATAATATAGCGCCATTGTATTCATCTCGTTTTGCCATCCTTCCTAGAATAGTTCTCTCTGAATATTTTTTAATAAATTTTTTATCTTGATATGTTGTATCAATAACTCCTCCAGGTGAAAGTGTATTTACTCTAATCCCCTTTCCATTCCAATATGCTGCTAAGTATCTTGTCATATTTACTACAGCACCTTTGGTAGCAGCATAAGATATTGGTAAATTTAATCCACTTTTCCCATAAATTCTTTGATCAGCACCCACCAAACCATAATGTGAGGCAATATTCACAATTACACCTTTTCTTTGCCTTAACATTATTTTACCAAATGCCTGTGAACAGAAGAAGACTCCTGTTAAGTTAATATCAATTGATTTTTGCCAAATTTCCATTGGAAAGTTTTCAAATGAACCATATGGACGGTCAGATTCTCTCTTAGCACTTTTTGATGTAAAAGCAGCGTTGTTAATCAAACCATCAATTCTCTTGAAATCTTTTAGTACATTTTTAGCCAATTTTTTTACTTCTTGAAGATTTGAAATATCAGATGTGTAGGAACGAGCATTGGTCCTATATTTTTTCACTAGAGATTTTTCTAATGTCTTATTTTTCTTTGATTCTAAATCAACTAAAATGACATTTGCTCCTGCTTCACTCAGGGTGTTTGCATATTGGGATCCTAGGAGACCTGAAGAACCAGTTATTACTACATTTCTATTTTTTACGTCAAATAATTTAGAAGTGTTATTTGCATGTTTCATGTTAATTTCACCATTTTCTTCTTTCTGGAAGATTTTAGAATTGCTAATGCAATATTTTGAACGATCATACCTTCTTTTAGATTATTAGTTGTTTTTTTATTTTTTTTAACACATTCCAGAAAATGAGTAATTTCATTGACATATGTAGAATTTAAATCGAATTTTTTTAGTTTCATTACATTTTTCCATTTCTTTGTTTTATTATTGAATATCTTAATCACATTAGTTCGTGAGTCCCAGGTTATCGTACCATTGGTACCAACTATTTTACATCCTCTACTGAACGATCTTTGAAAATGATCAAGGTGTATTTCACCTATCACATCATTCTTAAATCTCAATATAGTTGAAGATAGATCATCAGCATTCATATCAAGTCCACTAAATTTTCCAGTAATAGAATAAACTTCTTTAACACTACCAAATAACCAAAATAGATAATCTATTTCATGTATAGAAGTTAAGACAACACTGCCACCTAATTCTTTCCGTGCAGCATAACTTTTTTTGTAATCCTCACAAGTATGCCAATCTGGTAAGAACGATCCATTCTCTGCTTGCACAAAAATTATTCGACCAATCTTTTTTAACGAAATTAATTTCTTGATTTTTATTAAACATGGATGAAACCTAAAATTACATCCAATTAATGTGATAAGATTTTTTTTATTTACTAATTTTAATAATTTTTCTACTTCCAAGCTATTATGTGATAATGGTTTTTCGACAAAAATATGGCATCCAGCATTTGCTAATTTAATGGCTGTTTTAACATGCTTGCTAGATTCATTGGTAATAAACCCAACATCAGGATTTAATTTCAAACATTCATCTAATGAATTAAATTTTTGAAAATTTTTTGAAGGAAGCTTAACTCTTTTACGATTTGTGACCACTAAACATTGAATATTCTTCAACTTTGATAGATTCCTACAATGTCGTTTTCCTATTGAGCCATATCCTACAATAACTGCCTTCAAATGGTTTTTCAGATTTTCCCAACAATATTAGTTTTCATGATAAATCATAAGAGAGGATTTGTGATGAATTATGTCAAATATTAATAATAGATGATATTTTACGACAAAGAATGGCATCAAAAACCAAAAAAAACACTAGTAAACGAATAAGCAAGGAATTAAAAAATAAAACAATTCTAGTTACAGGTGGAGCTGGTAGTATAGGTTCTCATCTTGTTAAAAAACTACTTGATTATCCTGTTAAATCTGTCAGAGTTCTTGATATTGATGAATATGCATTATTTAGATTAAACAGAGACGTTGATAATTCTCGGTTAAGACCACTGCTGGGAAGCATATTAGATAAGGACAGAGTGGAAATGGCTGGAAATGATGTTGATATTATTTTTCATCTAGCGGCTATAAAGAATATAGAAATTTCAGAATTTAATCCTATAGAAACTATTGATGCTAATGTTATAGGAACAGTCAATATGATAAAAATGACTATGAAAAATAAGCCAAAAAAATTTCTCAATATTAGTACTGACAAATCTGTTGCATCATCTACTTTGTATGGTGCAACTAAATTACTCGGTGAAAAATTAACTAGTTGGGCTGGAATGCATCTAGTACCTACAAAATTTGCTACGGTGAGATTTGGGAATGTTGAAGAAACAAGAGGAAATGTTTTCGAGGTTTGGAATAATGAGGCTCAAAAAAACAAACCGTTATCTATAACTCATCCTTCTATGGAACGATATTTTTTCCATGTAAGTGAAGCAGTTGATTTTATTTTAAATTGCTTATCTTTGGTAAACAATGGAGAAATATTTGTTCCAAAAATGAAAATGTATAAAATATTAAAACTAGCTAACAAAATAACAAAAAATCATAAAATTATTGGATTAAGAAGGGGTGAAAAATTAAAAGAAATCCTTCTTACTGATGAAGAATTAAAGTACGCTTCTTCAAATAAAAAAATGTGGATAATCAAACAACTCTAATTCTAAACAATTACTTTTTTTCAAAAAATTCATCAATAGAATCAACTAAAAATGTCTTTTCTTCAGAGCTCATATTAGGAAAGAGTGGAAGAGTTAGAACATGTTCAGATATTTTTTCCGTAATTGGTAACATGTCATTATCTAAACCAAATTTAGATCTGTAATAGCCTGTCAGATGTATTGGATTAAAATAAACCTTACAAAATATCTTCTTTTCTAGAAGAAAATCTTTCAAGGAATCACGTATTTTCTTGTTTTTGAGTCTGATTGTATACATTTGATAAACATGGTCAGAGTCGACTGATGGTTTTGGTGTTTGTATTTCAGAATGTTTTGTTAATCTTTGGTTTAGATATTGCGCATGTTCTTGTCTCATTTTTATGATTTTATCAAACTTTGCTAACTGTGAAATGCCTAACGCTGCAATAAGTGAAGGCATTCTCCAATTGTAGCCAATATCAATATAATTAGGATCTAAAGGATTATCGAAATAATTTGTTTTATCTACTCTTCCATGTGATCTAAGTAGTTTTAATTTTTCGTAAATTTCATCAGAGTTTGTTACTATCGCTCCACCCTCTCCAGTAGTTAGAGCCTTGTTTCCTGTAAAGCTAAATATAGCAGAATCTGAGACAGAACCCACTTTTTTACCTTTAACAGAAGCTCCTAAGGATTCCGCAGCATCTTCAATCAATAATATATTCTGATCTTGAATTATTTCCTTAATTTCAAATATTTTACACGATTGCCCCGCATAATCCATTGGCATAACTGCTTTAGTATTTTTAGTGATTTTATTGGAGATAGACTGTGGATCTAATCCATAACTTTGTTCTTCAATATCTGCAAAAATCGGTTTTGCTTGAACAAAAACAACTGAATTGGCTGTAGAGATAAATGAAAATGATGGAACCACAACTTCATCTCCCTTACCGATATCATATGCTAGGAGAGTTGCATGTAGTGCTGATGTTCCAGAATTTACAGTAACACAATGTTTCATACCTACAAATTCTCGTAAATTATTTTCAAACTCCTCAATCTCAGGACCAATAGCCCACGTGTTTCCTCTTTGAATTACTTTATTTACAATTTTTTCATCATCGCTATCTGTATAAATTCTGTAGAGCGGAATCTTCCATTGACTCATATTAATCACAATGAATTTAGGACATCAGCTAAAGATTTTGATGCATTACCTGTATTTGCAAGAAATTTTCTTACATGGTTTTGTCCATTTTGTATTAATTTTTCAGATAATTCTTTGTTATATAATAAATCATTAATGGGTTTTACTAAGTCAGATTGATCAGAAATTGACAGCGCTGCATTGTCTTTAACATATTGAAATTCTAAAGATTTGTCAATCATAGTGATGTTAATTATCGGTTTCTTTAGTATTAACCCTTCTAACAATACAGTGGAAGGCATCAATTCCACGTGAAGATTTATCATAACGTCGCATAATTCAATAATTTTTTTAATTGGTTCTATTTGATAAATAGTAATTTTTGGTTCTAATTTCTGAATTAATTTTTTAGTATATTCGTTGTTAGCGTTTGTTGCTGGATGCAATTTTACAATTAAATTAATATCATGCATATTGTTTATTATTCCAAAAATTTTCTTCAGTAATTTTTCTAATCTAATGAAAGTTTGCGTGTCGGAAAGAAAATTCATTTCAGCAATTGTAGGCAAAACTAAAAGGATGGTTTTTTGTGAATACCTTTTGTTTGTAGTTTCTTCATTGAAAAAAACATCATGCCTTGGGCTACCAGTCACAAAAATTCTTTCTTCAGGAATTTTTCTATGTTCTATAAGATATTTTTTTTGATATTCATTCCATATTGCAATTTTATCATCAAAATTTCTATATCCACTAGTTACATCATATCTTGAGACTTCTGGTAAATAATCAGATGCACCATGTTCTAGTAATACAGTAGGAATTTTATTTTTATTAGTATTAATGATTGCTTTTTCTGTTTCTCCCATAGTGTTCAAGCTAATGATGGATTTGAAGTCAATTTTCTCAAAAAGTTTTTTTGAAAATTTGACTAGCAAGGTATGTTCTAACATTCTACTTTTGTATATTTGTAATAATGTCTCATTTATTGATGGCCAAAATGTAAAGTTTTCAATCGAAAAAAGACTTGATAGAAATTGTGTTTCTGCGTGCCAAATTTTTTCAAGTTTTTGAGAAAAATTAAGTGAGAGTTTTTCAGCCTGTTTCTTTTCTTTATAAGATAAAAATTGTGATGGACTTGCAATTTTACATCTATTTTTTTGTAATAGTTTAATTGATCCAAAATTCGAAATTGCTGGTCTTCTTCTATTTATGAATAGCAGATCATTTCCATTTTCTACCAGACTATGTATTAAATCAGGATATTGAGATGGACTAAATTCAATAAATAAAACCATTTTTTTTCTAGTTTTAATATCGAGCCATAATCCAAATGATTTACCTATGATGGATTCTACAAAATTTCTAATTTTGTCATAAGTTTCCCGTGAAATTGAAATTGAAATTGGAATTTTTCCTACATTAAATCGGATTAAAAATTTATCCCATGAAACTAAAAATTTATGATTAGATCCTGATCGTATATTTATTCTGATATTGTATTTTTCAATGAGTGGTCTCAACAAAGTAGAAAAATGATCTGATGTGATAATTTCTTCTGGTTTAGTTTTTTCAATAATTCTTTTCATTGTACAAAAAATGTATAATTCGTGTATGATCAATTGATGTAATTCTGATGTATCAAGTATAGAAAGTAAATTAACATTTTCTAATTCTAACTCTTGGAATGCAGGATTATTTCTGAACCATTCCCAATAGGATACAGTTTTATCAAATATCTGATAATGGTCTTCTTCACTTAGATAGACTTCACCAATTTCATGCTGTATTCCTTTTTCTTCTAGGAGTTTGTGGGATTTAATATTAAATGAAAAAACTGTTGTCTTAGATGATTTTAATTGCTGTATATCAAAATCAGATATATCGCCTTCCGTGTCAATGAAGATTAAAGTTTTTTCCATTTGTTCCAATCGTAGTCATTAAAAGTGACATTCTTCATTTCATCATCATTAGGTTTCCAAGATACATCCGCAAGTGTCAAAACACGTGCTATTTCATTTCCTGAATTTAAATGAGCAGAGGCAATGTTTTTTGGAATATGAATTAATGTTGGTTCATCAGAATTTGTTTCTATTTCATGATATTCATCGTTTTGATCTTTTACAATAAATGTAACACTTCCATGAATACATGAAAAATAGCTGTTACGTTTTGTATGTATGTGAGGTCCTTTTACTTGACCCGGAAAAACAGAACTTACATACACCATTTTCGGTTCACATGGAATGATTTTATCCCAATCACGCCAAACTACTGTTAATGAACCATTTACATGGTCATCTATAATATCCTTAGTAGCATGTTTCTCAAGTTTTATTACCAAAAAATCTTCTTTTGACATGAGTTTTTTTTCAATTATATTAAGCAATAAAAGTTTGGAATAAAAAATACTAGATAAAGGCAATAATGGGAGTATCAATCATAACAATATTTTATTAATAAAGAGAAAAAGTGATTTGATATGAAACTTTTAGTTACTGGAGGGCTTGGTTTTATCGGTAGTAACTTTATAGTAAAAATGCTAGAACAGAAAAATGATTTTGAAATAGTTAATGTTGATGCACAATTACATGGTGCAGATAAAAGAAATTTGTCAGGAATTAAAAATAATGAAAATTATGAATTTGTAAACGGCAACATTACAAATAAAAGATTAATGGAAGAATTAATATCAAAATGTGA
>Ga0163108_10001472_pt1 | contig 17235 bp, 17 predicted proteins | sample Fk1155metaG_FD_109644 | JGI IMG/M metagenome (GOLD analysis project Ga0163108, IMG submission 109644) | Marine microbial communities from the Central Pacific Ocean - Fk160115 155m metaG | ecosystem: Environmental > Aquatic > Marine > Oceanic > Photic zone | place: The Central Pacific Ocean...
AAGTTCTTTACGTTAAATTCTGAGTACTACAGTAATACTGTCGGAATTATTTTAACCGCTGCAATTCTTTATGATTTTTTGTTTAGAGCAAGCATAAGTTATAACATGATGTTTTTAGAAGAAATTTGGAGTAGAAATTTTACAAATCTTTTTATTGCTCCTATCAAAATAAGTGAGATCATAACTTCTCTAACTCTAACTGCTATTCTTAGAACTCTCATAGGATTGGTTCCGGCTGCAATTTTGGCAATACCTCTTTTTGAAGTTTCAATATTTAAACTTGGTGTACCGTTGTTTTTTTTATTACTTGGTCTTTATATTTTTGGTGTCACTCTAGGATTGCTAGTAACAGCAGGATTATTAAGGTATGGACCATCATTTGAAAATATTGCTTGGGCAAGTTTATTTTTTTTAGCTCCTTTAGGGTGTATTTACTATCCAATAGAAATATTGCCCGAGGGTCTTCAGATTGTTGCAAAAGTTTTGCCTCTTGTTCATATTTTTGAGGAAATGCGTAATATATTATTAAATAATAACATTAATTGGTTTGAAATCGCTAAATCAATTTTGATTTCATTGGTATATTTTGTTGGTGGAGTAACAATTTTTTATATGGCTTATTTTGGTGCAAAAGAAAAAGGAACGTTAATTAATATGGGAGAGTAATTTGTATGAGATTAATTGACTGCTTTATGTATTTTGACGAAGATCTAGTATTAGATATTAGATTAAATGTGCTTTATGATTCTGTAGATAAATTTATTATTGCAGAAGCTACAAGAGACCATGCGGGAAAAGAAAAAAAATTAAATTTTGACTTAAATAATTTTTCAAAGTTCAAAAAAAAGATCGAATATTTAATCATTGATGATTTACCCGTAAAAGTTACTTCAAAAAAAGACGCCTGGCATGAAAATCATCTTAGAGATCAATTCCAGAGAAATTCCTTATCAAAAGGTTATAAAAGTTATGATGATAATGATCTTATAATGATCTCAGATATAGATGAAATACCAGATCCAAAAAAAATATCTTCTTTTAAACCAGAAAAAAAATATGCTTGTTTCTTACAAAAAAACTTTCAATCAAAACTAAATTTATTAAATACTAGTGATGATTATTGGCCTGGCACGAAAATATGTCAAAAAAAAAATTTAAAGTCTCCACAATGGCTGAGGGATATTAAAACAAAAGAAATACCCTTTTGGAAATTTTACAAACCTAAACAACCACAATTAATAGAGAATGGAGGTTGGCATTTTAGTTTTTTAAAACACCCGGAAGATATCGTAACAAAAATAAATTCATATTCTCATCAGGAATTTAATAAGCCTGAATTTGTTGATCCTAGTAAAATTAGAGAAAAGATTAAAAATAAAAAAGATTTATTTGGAAGAAAAATTGACTATAAAACAGTTGAGGTTGATAAATATTGTCCTGACTATATTGTAAAAAACAAAGATAAGTTTAAAGAATGGATTGTTTAAATTTTTTACCAAACATGGTGCGCCCGGAAGGAGTTGAACCCTCAACCTTCTGATCCGAAGTCAGACGCTCTATCCAGTTGAGCTACGAGCGCATATAATGTGTTTTAAACTGTAAAATGAATAAAACAACAACATTTTTTGTAGAAGAAAGTAGCAATAATTTAAGGTTAGACAAATATTTAGCCTCTAAATTAAAAACGCTTACAAGATCTCAAATTAAAAAAATTATCCTTTCAAAAAATGTAAGTATGAATAGAAAGCCTGTTTTGTCTCCTGCTCAAAAAATAAGGTCTGGAAACTCTATAGAAATTTTAATTAAAGAAAAAAAAGTCGAACATATTAAACCTCAAAAAATAGATATAAATATTGTCTACGAAGATGACGAAATAATTGTGGTAGACAAGCCCAGCGGCATTGTGGTTCATCCTGGGGCTGGAAATAAAGAAGGAACATTGGTGAATGCTCTTTTGCACTTATACAAAAAAAACTTATCAACTTTAAATGGTTTGTCTCGACCAGGTATAGTTCACAGAATAGATAAGGAAACCAGTGGGCTTCTTGTGATTGCAAAAACTAATTTTTCACATGCAAATCTAGCTAAACAATTTAGCGATCATACTATTAAGAGAAAATATTTAGCTTTAATATGGGGAGTAATAAGACCTCTACATGGAAAGATCAATACTCTTTTATCAAGAAGCAAAAAAAATAGACAGCTCATGTCTGTAAGTGAAAGAACTGGAAAAAAAGCTATTACAAATTATAAAACACTAAAAGTTTTTAACAATAAGGAAATACCAAAAATAAGCTTGGTAGAATGTATTTTGGAAACAGGAAGAACTCACCAAATAAGAGTTCATCTTTCATATAAAGGAAACGGATTAGTTGGAGATAAAAAATATGGAAAGAAAAAATTGGGGTTTAGAAAAATAAATAAAAAATTTGAAAAGATTTTATCTAGTTTTGAAAGACAAGCTCTGCATGCAAAAAATCTTGGATTTGTACACCCAACAAAAAATAGATTTGTCAATTTTGAATCAAAATTACCAAAAGACCTTAAAAAAATGCTAGATTTCCTTGAAAAATTTAGCGATTGAAAAATTCTATTTTAGAAATATATATACAGACGATGAGTACAAAATCTAAAATATCTAATCTGCCTGTTCTTACGGGTGAAGGTGGCTTATCTTTATATCTTGCTCAAATAAAAAAATTTCCCATGTTGGATGCAGAGGAGGAGTATATGCTTGCTAAAAACTGGAAAGAAAGAGGCAATCTGAAATCAGCCCACAAACTTGTAACAAGTCATCTCCGATTGGTAGCCAAAATTGCAATGGGTTATAGAGGTTACGGTTTGCCTGTAAGCGAACTAATCTCTGAAGGTAACATTGGTTTAATGCAAGCTGTAAAAAAATTTGATCCCGACAAAGGTTTCAGGTTAGCAACTTACGCTATGTGGTGGATAAAAGCTGGAATACAGGAATATGTTCTTAGATCATGGAGTCTTGTAAAAATGGGAACCACTGCTGCACAAAAAAAATTATTTTTTAATTTAAAAAAAATAAAAAAACAAATTGCACCAACGCAAGAAGGTGATTTAAAAAAAGAACAGGTAAAAGAAATATCGGAAAGACTTGGCGTAAAATCAGAAGAAGTTGTTTCGATGAACAGAAGAATGATGGGTCAAGAAAAATCACTAAATGACCCTATCCGATCAGGAGAAAAAGGTGAATGGCAAGATTGGGTGGTAGATGAAAATATGGACCAAGAACTTTACGTATCTCAAAAACAAGAATTGGATGAAAAAAAATTACTACTTAAAGATGCAATTAAAATTTTAAATGATAGAGAAAAGAAAATTATAGAGGCAAGAAAGTTATCAGATAATCCTAAGACTCTAGATGAATTGAGCAAAAAGTATAAAATTAGTAGAGAGAGAATTAGACAGATTGAAAACAAAGCTTTTGAAAAACTACAGAAAGCAATGCTTAATTCTAGCAAATCAAAAAATCTTCTTCCGGCTAAATAAAACTAAATTTTTAAAAAGGATTTTCTATAAGAATAGTATCTTTTCTTTCGGGACTGGTTGATATGCTAGATATTTTTGCTTCGACAAATTTTTCTAGTGCTTTCACATAAATTTTTGCGTTTTCTGGCAATTTATCAAATTCTTTAATTCCCTTAGTAGAAGATTTCCAACCTTTGAATACTTTGTACACCGGCTTAACTTTTAGTTGATCATCCACTGCTGCTGGCAAATAATCTATTTTTTTTCCATGCAGTTCATAAGCAATACACATTTTAATTTCATCCAGTTCGTCAAGAACATCTAATTTTGTAAGCGCTATTCCATTAATCCCAGAAATTTTTATTGTCTGCCTCACGAGAACCCCATCAAACCAACCACATCTTCTTTTTCTGCTAGTAACAGTTCCAAATTCTTTTCCTCTAGTTCCAAGTTGCTCTCCAATACTGTCTGTTAACTCTGTCGGGAAAGGCCCTTCTCCAACTCTAGTAGTATAAGCTTTTGTTATACCTAAAACATAATTTATTGTATTGGGCCCACAACCTGTTCCTGTCGCAGCAGATGAAGCTACAGTATTAGAAGATGTAACGAATGGATATGTGCCATGATCTACATCCAATAGAATCCCCTGTGCACCTTCAAATAATATTTTTTTACCCTTTGATTTATATTCATCTATTTTTTTCCAAACAGGTTGAGAAAATTTTAATATTTCTGGAGCTATTTTTAACAGGTCTTTTTTTAGTTGATCTTTCTCAAAAATCTTCTTTCCCAAACCCTTTCTTATTGCGTTATGATGAATAAGAACAGTTTCTAATCTATGATCTAAATTATTTTCGGAAACTAAATCCATCACTCTAATTGATCTTCTTCCAATTTTATCTTCATAGGCAGGACCGATTCCTCTTCTCGTTGTTCCAATTTTGGCTTTTCCAGCGGCATCTTCTCTTATTTCGTCCATCTCCTTGTGAAAAGGAAGAATAAGATTTGCAGATTCAGATAAGACTAAGTTGTTCTCATCAACCTTCACGCCTTTTGATTTAATTTCTTTAATCTCATCAAGTAATGCCCAGGGATCTACAACAACACCATTTCCAATTACTGAAATTTTGTTTTTTCTAACTATCCCAGATGGCAACAGTCTAAGTTTATAAGTAATACCGTCTATAACTAAAGTATGGCCAGCATTGTGTCCTCCTTGAAAACGAACAACTACATCTGCTTCGCTTGAAAGCCAGTCAACAATCTTTCCTTTGCCTTCGTCACCCCACTGCGAACCTACAACAACTACATTTTTCATTATCTAAACTTTTTTTCCATTTTAATTGAGCTTAAATGATTTATTGGTCCATGACCCTTTCCATAGTTAAGGTTAAATCTGATAGACTGATTAACATATTTAATTCCAAGCTCACAGGATTTATTTAGAGTTTTTCCACATGCAAAAAAAGTTGCAATTGCGCTTGATAAGGTACAGCCAGTTCCGTGAGTATTTTTTGTTTTAATTTTTTTGTTTTTAAAAATTTTTAATTCTTTTCCGCTTAAAAATACATCATTCATAATTTTTGTGTTTCTGTGACCACCTTTTACCAAAACATTTTTAACTCCTAATTCAAGCAAAATATTGGCAGCATCAATCATATCTTCTAGACTTTTGATTTTTGTTTTTGTCAAAACTTCGGCTTCAGGAATATTTGGTGTTATCAGATGAGCTTTTCTCATTAAATTTTCTTTTAAAGTTTTAATTGCTTTTTCGTTTATCAATTTAAATCCACCTTTTGCAACCATAACAGGATCTAGAATGATCTTTTTGCTCTTAACTTTATTTAGCGCTCTTATAACAGACAAAATAACTTCTGATGAATGAAGCATACCAATTTTTATAGCGTCAGGCTTTATATCTTTGCATGTAAATATAATTTGTTTTTCTATTTCTTTTGGATGTATAGGAATAACAGAACTCACGCCTGTTGTGTTTTGAGCTGTGATAGCGGTAACCGCAGTCATAGCATAACTGCCTAATGCCGTGACCGTTTTAATGTCTGCTTGAATGCCTGCTCCTCCAGAAGAGTCTGATCCTGCGATTATTAAAATTTTAGACTTGGGTTTCAATTTACTTTATTGATCTCTTGATTATTTTTATACACTTTAAAATCAAACTCTTATCATATGACTCGGCCATAATCCTAATTTTTGGTTCAGTTCCAGATTTTCTAACTAAAAGCCTTCCATTATAGCCCATAAGCTTGTTGGCTTTTTTGATTGCATTTTTGCATTTTGGTTCATTAACTATACCCTTGTCTTTCACAATAACATTCTCCAAAATTTGAGGCAAAGGCTTAAAAACATTTAGCAAATTGCTAGCCTTTTTTCCTTTTCTTAAAGAAAACAAAACTTCTAATGCAACCATCAAGCCGTCTCCGGTCGTTGCAAATTTTCCCAAAATAATATGCCCAGATTGTTCTCCGCCTAAATTAAAATTTAATTTTTTCATTTTTTCTTTAACATATCTGTCCCCTACTTTAGATCTAAAAAATTTAATTTTTTCATTTTTCAAAAAATTCTCTAACCCATAATTAGACATTAAAGTTCCGATTACACCACCTTTTAAAATTCTTTTTAATTTCCATCTACGCGCAAGCATAGCAATAATCTGGTCTCCATTTACGATCTTGCCCTTTTCATCGCACATGATTATTCTGTCTGCATCTCCATCAAAAGAAATGCCAACATGTGCTCTAAATTTTTTAACAGCTGACATAATTTTAGACGGATAAGTTGATCCGCACTTTTCGTTGATGTTCAAACCATTAGGTTTTACTCCGATAGAGATAACTTTCGCTCCAAGTTCTTTTAGGAGCTTCGGGGCAGCTTTGTAGCAAGCTCCATTGGCACAATCTAAAACTATTTTTGTACCCCTTAAGTGAAAATTACTTGGAAAATTTTTTTTTAATATTTTAATATATTTATCATTTCCGTCCTCTAATCGCTTAACTCTTCCTAATAATTTGGGATTTGTAAGTTGTTTTGTATTTTTAGCATCTATTAATTTTTCAATTCTTTTTTCTATTTTGTCAGACAACTTCATTCCATCTGGTCCAAATAATTTTAGACCGTTGTCATAATAAGGATTGTGAGATGCGGTAATCATTATGCCCATATTAGCTTTCATGGATTTTGTTAACATAGCTAGCCCATTGGTTGGTAGAGGACCTAATGTAAAAACGTGCATTCCACCTGAAACCAGACCTGATACCAAAGCAGGTTCTAAAGTATATCCCGACAATCTTGTATCCTTCGCTATGATTGCAATCTGTTTGGATTTTTTTTGATTTTTAAAATAAGTACCTGATGCCAAGCCAAATTTAAAAAATTTTTCTCCAGTAATATTTCCTTGATTAACGGTCCCTCTGATACCATCTGTTCCAAAATATTTATTTTTCATTGGTTTGATAAAATTTTTTCAAATACAAGCATTCCTTGTTTTACTTCATTAACATTGTGCACTCTAAAAATATGAACTCCTTGTGATAATAAAAAAAGAACTGAAGCCAATGTTCCGCCCGTTCTATCTTTACTATCGTGCTTGCCAGATATTTGATTAATAAATCTCTTTCTTGAAGTTCCAACCAAAATAGGAAAGCCTAGGCTATGAAACAAAGATATTTTAGAAATTAAAGTCAAATTATGTTTCAAAGTTTTACCAAAACCAATGCCTGGATCTAAGATAATTTTCTTATCTTTAAATTTTTTATTAATGTTTTTTTCAAAGAAATCATAAATATCTAACAAAACATTTTTATACTTAGGGTTTTTTTGCATAGTATTAGGTGTTCCTTGCATATGGTGTAAAACCTTTGAGATATTATATTTTTTTAATTTTGATAAAGAGCTCTGGTCATAATTAAATCCTGATACGTCATTTATTAAATCCACACCATGTTTAACGCTCCTAACCATCAAATCAGATTTTCTAGTATCTATTGATAAACAAGTTTTTTTATATTTTTTTTTGAAATTTTTTAAAACATGTTCAACTCTTTTCCATTCTGTTATTGGATCTATTGTTTTGGAGCCTGGTCTTGTTGACTCCCCTCCCACATCAATAATTTCTGCGCCAGATTGAATCATGTTTGACATGTGTTTAAATGACTTATTTTTCTTATTAAATTTTCCTCCATCAGAAAAACTGTCAGGAGTTAAATTTAAAACTCCCATAATAGAAGGTCTAGAAAAATTAATATTTTTTAGAAAATTTTTTCTTTTTGATGTTATGTTTTTTAAATCCTTATTGACAGTTTTCTTTAAGCTCTTACTAAGTTTTTTAATATCTTTCAGATGAATTAATTTGCTATTAACCTTATTTTTATCTCTGATAAAAATCTCAATATTATCAAAAGCTAAATTTTTCTTACCGTTGAGAGGAAGTGCTTTTCTTGATCTAATGAGTTTTTCTGCAGCTCTTCCATGATAAAAATTACACGCTCTAGTGTAATATTTTCTCATGATCCGTTTGTTAAAGTGCTGGCTTTGGTTTTAAACCAATAGTGTCTATGGCTGATGACGCACTATCATCGTTTTGTTCGTCTTTTTTCGACAATTTAGCAGGTTGAATATTTTTTAAAATCAAATCTCTGATTTCATCCCCGGTCAAAGTTTCATATACGAGTAATGCTTTTGCAAGTTTATGAAGATCATCGATTTTTTCAGTTAAAACTGTTTTTGCTCTATCATAACTGGTGTTAATTATTTTTTTAACTTCAATGTCTACTTTTTTAGCAGTTTCTTCGGACATGTGTTGTTGTCTTGTTATTTGTCTGCCAAGAAATACTTCGTCTTCGTTTTCACCATATGCTATTGGCCCAAGATCTTTACTCATACCGTATTTAGTAACCATATTTCTTGCCATTTTAGTTGCCATATCGATATCAGATGATGCTCCAGATGTTACCTTGTCATGGCCAAAAATTAATTCTTCAGCAATTCTTCCTCCCATTGCTACAGCAATGTCTGAATACATTTTTTCCCTTGTAACTGATAGCTGGTCTCTTTCAGGCAGCCTCATCACCATACCTAGAGCTCTGCCTCTTGGTATAATAGTAGCCTTGTGAATTGGATCGGATGCTTTCTCGTTTAAAGCAACTATTGCATGGCCTCCCTCATGATATGCGGTTAATTTTTTCTCTTCTTCTGTCATTACCATTGATCTTCTTTCGGCACCCATCATTACCTTGTCTTTTGCTTCTTCAACGTCAGACATGGTAACAACTCTTTTATTTTTTCTAGCTGCCAATAAAGCTGACTCGTTAACTAAATTGGCTAGATCAGCTCCTGAAAATCCAGGAGTACCTCTTGCAATTGTTCTAAGTTTTACATCTGGTCCTGTGCTAATTTTTTTAATGTGAACTTTAAGAATTGCTTCTCTACCAAGAATATCAGGATTAGGAACAACAACTTGTCTGTCAAATCTTCCTGGTCTTAAAAGAGCCGGATCCAAAACATCTGGTCTGTTAGTAGCTGCAATTAAAATAATTCCTTCATTAGTATCGAAACCATCCATCTCGACCAAAAGTTGATTTAAAGTTTGTTCTCTTTCATCATTTCCTCCGCCTAGACCTGCTCCCCTACTTCTTCCAACAGCATCTATTTCGTCAATAAAAATTATACATGGAGCATGTTTTTTTCCTTGCTCAAACATGTCTCTAACTCTAGAAGCCCCAACACCAACAAACATTTCAACAAAGTCTGAACCAGAAATTGTAAAAAATGGAACGTTAGCTTCACCGGCAATTGCTTTGGCTAAAAGAGTTTTTCCCGTTCCTGGAGGACCAATAAGTAGTGCGCCTTTTGGTATTTTTCCACCAAGTCTTCTAAATTTTTTTGGATCTTTTAGAAATTCAACTATTTCCTCAACCTCTTCTTTTGCTTCATCAATTCCCGCCACATCATTAAATGTAACTTTTCCTTGGGCCTCTGTAAGTAGTTTAGCTTTTGATCTTCCAAAACCCATTGCGCCGCCTTTGCCTCCTTGCATTTGACGCATAAAAAATATCCAAACACCTATCAATAATAACATGGGGAACCAAGACAATAGCACCCCAAGTAGGGATGGCATTTTGTCTTCTATTGGCGAAGCAATTATGCTTACATTTTTCTCCGATAATTTTTCAACTAAACCCGGATAGTTTGGTGAATAAGTATTAAATTTTGAACCGTCAGATAAAATTCCATTTATATTGTTCCCTTGGATTTGAACCTCAATTACTCTACCGTCATCAACTTCTTGTAAAAATTTTGAAAAAGCAATTTTGTTAACTTGCCCATCTGGTTTATTTGGATTCTGAAAGAGGTTAAAAAGTCCAACCGAAAGAAGGACTATCAAACCCCACATAAGTAAATTTCTAAAGTTCATACTAAATAAATAGGTATTTTTATAATTTTAACAAGTGTTATAAAGCTACAATTAATTACAAAATATAACAAATTATAGCACATTTTCACAAATTCTTAAAATTCCCTTGTCACATGCAGCAAATTTTTCTTTCTTTCAAAAATGCATCCTCCCAAGGTACATTTCTTTGGATTTTTTGCTTCAAAACGACTAATCAAATTTAAAACCTTTTGGGATCTTGGCGGATAATAGGACAAAGCCCTATTTTTTACAATTCTGTTAATAATTTTAAATTTTACCTCCTGAGGTTCTTTCTTAAACATTTTTAAATCTAGAACGGTTTCCTTTTTTTTAAATTTTACAAATTTTTTTAAAGAGCGATTAACATAAAAATTAATAGCTTCTTTTGTAGATGAGATGTTATTAATAGAGCGAATAATTTGATCAAAATTTAAACCCTTGCTTTCAAGGATTCTGGTTAATTCTCTAATATTTGTTCTTAAAAATTTTCTGTTTTTATTGCTTGGATCCTTTATTGTTTTTTCAAAAACTTTATTTGCAATATGTTTTAGTGCACTTTTTTTAAACTCCAAAAAAGGCCTGATCAATTTAATTCCATATTTTAAATTGGTGGACTGGCTCATAGATGAAAGGCCTTCTACCCCACTTCCCCTGGATAATCTAATTAAGAATGTCTCTACCTGATCATCCTTATGGTGTGCTGTTAATAGAGATCTGACTCTATTTTTTCTACAAAATCCAACTAAAAGTTCATACCTTAAATCTCTTGCATTTTTTTGAATATTTTTAGAAATTTTTTTCCTATTTTTAAGAACTTGAAGATTAATTCCATTTTTTTTTAATAATTTTTTTACTTGTAAGGCTTCTTTTTCAGAATTTTTTCTTATTCCATGATCTACCAAAAGAAAATACATTCTACATCTTGTTTCGCTCGCTAATAAGTTTGACAAAAAAGCAAGTGCCATACTGTCTGGACCGCCAGAAACTGCTACTGCAAAAGAATTGTTTTGTTTATGTTTTGATAAAACTGACTTTAATTTTAGATATATCGCTGAAATCTTTTTGTCTTCAATAATAACATCCTTAAGCTTTGCTACATTTAAATTTTTTCTTTTCATATTCAGCTTTTTGTAACACAGACTTGCTAGCTTTTGGATATTGTTTTTGCACGCCCTGGATCATTAAACAGCCCTGATCTTTCTCTCCAAGTTGGACTAATGTTGTTCCAAGTTTTAGTAAATTTATAGGCGCCTTTTTACTTCTAGGGTAATTTTGATAACCGTCGAGATAAGCTGCCGCTGCATCTTGATAAAGTTGTCTTATCCTAAAAGTTTCTCCATACCAGTACTGAGCACTTCCAGCTAACTCGTTGTCTTTGTTTTTATCAATAAATTCTTTTAGAGCAAACTCAGCAGTTTCATAATCACCAACCTTGATGAAGCTTACTGCAAAATTATATTGTTCTTTTGCAGGTTTGTTGGGCAACAAAGATTCACTTCTTGTTGCTTTTTCACTTACCACAAGTCCGGCCGATTCAATTGATTGAGTTTTTTGAACTGTCTGTGTATTTTCTAAATCTGTGTCAGACACTCTGCCTAGGTCTTGAGGTAAATCCGTACCGGGAAGTCTTTTTTTCTTCTCAACCTTTTGTTGTCCTGTCCCTGTTACAGTTGTTCCTGATTGTTCTATATCATTAAATCTCATCTGATTATCAGATTGCATCTTTGTTATCCTGTTTGATAGTTTATCTATCTTAAAATTAATCTCTTCATATTTGTTTGTGACTTCTCTAAATTGTTCTTCAATCTCATTAAGTTTAAGTAAATGCCTTGTCAAAATATCTTCGTTTATGCCGCCAGAAGAAGTGCTTGATGGTTTAAGTTCTGAAGTTTTATAAAAAGCAGTTTCCAGGGTTTTTAGATCTTTGCCTATGGTTTCGATTTTAAGAACAATGTCTTTTAGATCCTGGCTTTCTTCTTCGGCTTTAATATTGCTTGAAAAGGACACAAAAAGAATAGCAACAAAAAAAATTTTTGCTAAAGAATTAACTTTTTTTAGAATCATTAGATGATTTTTATTTGTATAAAATGGCAAAAAAAAGACCCCATTATTCTTCAAGAATAACAGGGTCTTTTAATCCTAAAAACTTCTTAGTTTGTTTTTACTGTGACAGATCTTCTATTTTGAGACCATGCCAGTGGTGTTGAAGCTGGATTAACCGGTTTTTCTTTACCATAGCTAATTACAGTAACTCTTTTTCCAGAAACGCCGTAAGTCAATAAATAATCTTTTGCGGCATTTGCTCTTCTTTCACCTAAAGCTAAGTTGTATTCTCTAGTCCCTCTTTCGTCAGCATGACCTTCAAGCGTAACGGTTACATCTTTGTTTTTTCTTAACCAAGTTGCTTGTTTTCTTAAAGTGTCACGAGATCTAGTAGTTAATTTTGATTTGTTAGTTGCAAAAAAAACTCTATCAGGAACACCTTTCGCTAAATATTCAACTGTATCCGTACCAGTATAAACATCGTCGACAGTATCAACCGACGCCTTCTTAGTCATAGAACACGCTGAGATTAACAACGTACTGAATAGAACTAAAACAAAATTTCTTAGTGCACTATTAAACTTCATTTTTTTCTCCTAAATATATTTAAGGTTGTTGTAAGTAATATTCCAAATTTAATCGAATCTTGCAAGTATAAATTGTAGTTAAAAGTGACTATTTTGAAAGCAATGAGGACCAGGATGGGTCGGAGGCATCTGTTTCGGTTTTGATCATCCTTTCATTGTATCCTGTTATGTCTATTGACCATAACTTGGCTGAAAACCCCTTTCCTTTGCTGTCTGATTTTGTCTCTCTATAAAAAATTAAAACTCTTCCATTTGGAGACCACGAAGGAGCTTCTTGGTAATAATTTTCTGTAAGCAATCTTTCTCCGGTCCCATCGGATCTCATTACACCAATATAGAATCGTCCCTTACGAACTTTTGTAAATGCAATTAAATCTCCCCTCGGTGACCAAACAGGAGTACCGTAAAGACCTTTTCCAAAAGTTACTCTTTTTACCTGTGTTCCATCACTTCTCATAACATAAATCTGCTGTAGCCCACTTCTGTCTGAGTTAAAGGTAATATATTTTCCGTCTGGGGAGTAAGATGGCGATGTATCAATTGAAGAATGTTCGGTTATTCTTTCAACTTTTCTTGTTTCCATATCCATTGAATAAATATCCGAATTACCATCTTTGGCAAAACTCATAATAACCTTTTTTCCATCCGGAGAAAACCTCGGGGCAAAAGTCATTCCAGGAAAGTTTCCTACTACTTCTTGTATTCCTGTTTCAATATCCAAAAGATAAACTCTTGGCATATTTTTAAAATAAGACATGTAAGTAACAAGTTGATTTGTTGGGTTAAATCTTGGTGTTAAAACTAATTCATTTCCTAAAGTAAGATATTTTGTCCCATGACCATCTTGATCCATTATAGCTAATTTTTTTATACGCTGATCCTTTGGGCCAGTTTCAGAAACATATATTATTCTGGTATCGAAATAACCGGTTTCTCCAGTTAATCTCTCATAAATTTTATCTGAGATAATATGTGCAACTCTCCTCCAATTCGTAGGTGTAGTTGTAAAAGATAGGGCCACCATTTCTTTTGCAGCTGTCAGATCCCACAATCTAAATTCAACTTTTAATTTTTTGTCTTTAACTAATATTTTTCCTGTAACTAAAGCTTGAGCTTTTATAAGTTTCCAATCTTCAAACCTTGGTTTTATATGGGCTATATCTGGCCTCTGAACAAATGCATCTTTTCTTAAAGGGTTAAATAATCCGGTAGACTTAAAATTTTTTTCAATTATTTTTGAAATTTCTTCGCCTAATTTTTTCTCTTTTAGTCCTTTAAGATCTTCTGATTTTTCATCAATGTGCAAAGGTGAAACTGCAATCGGAAGTGGGTCAAGATTACCTCTTGTAATATCAACTTTAATTAAGCTATTTGCGTTTTGAACACTAAATATAAAAAATAATAGAGTTATAATTATTTTTTTCATAATTTTTAACCTTTCAACATCTCCGTAGGATCAAAATTAAGTTGTAGATCTTTCCACCTTTTGTATCCTGTTGGTGGAACTTTTAGCGGCTGACAAATCCTTACGGCTCTTAAAGCGCTTTCTGCTAAAACCCTATAAAAACTTTGTCCAGGAGTATTCATTCTTTCGTGATCGAGAATCTCAGATTTCAATATGGTGCCGTCCTGTTTTAATTTAAGTTTAATTCTAACAAGTAATTTTTCATCATAAGGTAATCCTAAAGGTACGCTCCAACAACCAAAAATTTGAGCTCTTAAAGCATCTTCTTCTGACAAAGAGAGCCCTCTAGCAAAAGAATTTTTAACACTACTTTGTGTCAACTTATTTGCCTTCTTTTGTGTTTCTGCCTGTTCCTCTTTAGCTTTGTCTATTAAAGCTGCAATTTGGTCGGGATCAAACAATTCTTTTTTTTCAAACTCTGAAGCCTGCCTTATTTGAGGTTTTATTTCCTCTGGGTTTTGTTTTTTCTTTACTATTTTTTTAATCTCTTTTTTATCTTCAGGCATTGGTATTCTATCTGGCTTTTCTTTAGCTTTATCTGCTGGAGGTGCCTGTTCGGACACTACTCTCTTATCTTCTTTTACTTTTTCTAGTATTTCTCTTGCTTTGGGCGCAAAAGGAATATTTGTCTTATCTGTAATTTGAATAAATTCCACTGAAACTATTGGTGGTAAATCAACTGGATCTCGCAACATAAAGGGTAAAGTCAAAACGGTCATAAAAATAACAAAGCCATGAAAAAGAATAGAAAATAGTAGACCTCTGCTCATAAAACATTAATTTTTATAAGGTTCCGATATCAACGCCACCTTAGAAAACCCTGCGCCGGATAACCTTCCCATAACTTCTAGAACTCTTCCATAATTTATTGTTTTGTCGCCTCTAACATAAATTCTGGTGTCTGTTCTATTTTTGGATATTGCTAATAATTTAGGAACTACCTTTTGAAAAGTTACTTTGTGTTCTTGGATAAATATCTCTCCCTTAGAATTGATAGTTATTGTCAAAGGTTCTTGATCATCAGGTAAAGAATCTGCTGCCGATTCTGGCAAATCAACTTGAACTCCAACGGTTAATAATGGTGCTGTCACCATAAATATAATTAAAAGTACAAGCATAACATCTACAAACGGAGTAACATTTATTTCGCTCATCGGTTCTTTTTTTGAGCGGTTAATTATAAAGGCCATATAAATTAAATTATTGATAAAAATCTTTTAGAAAAATTATCAACTCTAGAAAAATATCTTTGTGAATCGCTGTTAAATTTATTGTAAGCAATTACAGCGGGTATAGCAGCTAATAAACCAAGTGCGGTGGCAAATAATGCTTCTGCAATTCCTGGTGCAACAATAGCTAAACTTGTATTTCTGGAAATTGCTATGGATTGAAAAGAATTCATAATTCCCCAAACCGTTCCAAACAATCCAATAAAAGGAGCTGTGGATCCAACAGTAGCAAGATAAGTAAAGTTTTTCTCAACACCCTTTAATTGATTATCTACGGATACTTCCAAAACTCTCTCTACCCTAGCGCTTTGAACTACTGATGATTTAGATTTTGTTTTGATTAGTTCTGACATTGCAGATTTAAAAATTATAGTTAAAGGATCGTCTGTTTTATTTGGAAGGCTTTTGTAAAATGCTTCAGCTGATTTTGATTTCCAAAATTTATCTTCGAAAGACTTGGTTGATTGATCTATTCTTCGAAATAATCTTATTTTATCAAATATTAATGCCCATGAAAAAATAGAGCTTGCAATAAGAAGTAAAATTACTGTTTTAACTACAAAATCGGCTCTTAAAAAAAGTTGCCAAAGTGAAAAATCGTTTGTACCACCTAGGCCAACAACTTGAGTTGCAATTTCTTGTTCCATTGTGGTTGATTACGCGGAGAATGTGTCATCAATTTGGCACTGAAATTTAATAATTTTGGATAAATTTACTCGTTAAACTGAGCGCGACAGTCTCTAAAGTATCTTGCAATTAAAATAGCATCGGCTTTGTTAACGTCTTTCTTTCTGCTTAATCTAGCTGATATGGAAGGATACATTTCTATCACCTTTGTTCTGCTAGCGTCCTTGGAAGAATTAATGAGCTCAAAATGTTTTTTCCATTTGGCTGGTCTAACGTAAAAAATGGGTAAATTTAATGCCGCACAGATACCTTTGATAGACCCAAAAGTTTGTCCAAAATTAAACATGCTTGTAACGCCTTGGCCGGGCATAGCACTAACTTGTTCAACTATTACGAATGTGTTTCCTGAAACTATATGTTTTTTTATTATGTTAACTAATTGAGCGCTATTTAACTGATTTTTATTTTTTTTTCCTTCAGACATGATTGGCATATCAAATACGTCAAAAATTTTTAAATCGTCCAGTATTGCAATACCGCCGCTTAATCCTGGATCTATGCCAATTATTCTCATCAAAATCCTTTAAACAAATTTACAGTTATGAAAAACCTTTTGAACATCATCTTCGTCTTCCAATAATTCAAGCATACCTTCTATTTCTTTTTCTTCTTCGTTTTTTAAACTTATTGAGCTCTTGGGTCTCCATTCTATACCTGAATAAGCTAAATTTTTTATTAATTTTTCTGCTTCAGTTTTAACTTTATAAAAATCCTCTTTATTAGTAATTATTTCATGAAAATCTTTATAACTAAAGCAGTCCTTGGCTCCTGCTTTTGCAGCAAAATCTAATACCTTTTCCTCTGATATATTTTTATTGGAAATTTGTATTATTCCATAATTATCGAAAAAATGAGTTGTTGATCCAGAGCCTCCTAGATTACCACCAAATTTTTGTAGAGCCGTTCTTATTTTAGTGGCAGTTCTATTTTTGTTATCAGTTAAAGCTTCGATTATTAGAGCAATATTTTTTGGACCAAAGCCCTCGTATCTTAAATTTTCAAAATTTTCATTTTTGTTTGTTTCAGATTTTCTGATTGCTCTATTAATATTATCCTTAGGCATATTGGCTTCTTTGGCAGATTCAATTGCTGCTCTTAATCGGTGATTTGTGTTTGGATCTTTTGAACCAAGTTTCGCGGCAACTGTAATTTCTCTAGAAATTTTTGAAAAAATTTTTGACCTTATTTTATCCTGTCTTCCCTTCTTATGTTTAATTCCTGCCCAATGTGAATGACCGGCCATTTATTATACTCTTTCTTCCAAAGATCCGCCAAAAATAATGGGTTGAACTTTTTTAG
>Ga0163108_10001474_pt1 | contig 17230 bp, 16 predicted proteins | sample Fk1155metaG_FD_109644 | JGI IMG/M metagenome (GOLD analysis project Ga0163108, IMG submission 109644) | Marine microbial communities from the Central Pacific Ocean - Fk160115 155m metaG | ecosystem: Environmental > Aquatic > Marine > Oceanic > Photic zone | place: The Central Pacific Ocean...
ACCTAAACCTCTCACCCTCGCACCCAAGACCCAGCGAGTATAAATAAGGGTCTTTTTTTATTTTTAAGACACATTCCTTTAATACCGCTAAGCGTGTGTTTTTTTTGGCGCAGATTGCTTATACCAAAATGCAAAAAATGCGGCAGTAAATCCATACTGCGCAAACAATTGTATCCATTCGGGCTTGGAATACCATCCAAACAATATATATAATGGCATCCCAATAATACCATCTTTATGTGAGAATATGGTATCTGACAGATTAAATGCTTTTGTTAAAAATATATTATTCTCTGCCAGTAGTTGTAAACTTTTTAAAGCAGAAAGTCCTTCGTGTATACTGTATCCAAACAAAAAACCAGATTGGAGTATAAGATACACCAGCGTTATTATAAAAATAGTTTGTAATCTAATATTAATAATTGCAAAATGAATCAGTATTACCACAAACAAAGACAAAGCCACCCCAACAAGAATAGGGAAAAGCGTGTATTTTCCTGCAAAAGAAAAAATAGCTATTTCCACCCCTTCTCTGGCTACCAAAAATAATGCAAGAAGAAACATACCTTTTTTAGAAATATTCAGCGCTGCCTTATTTTTAATATGTGTGGTAATATGCCGACCATGCTTAATTATACCAACAATAAATGTACCAATAAGGCCAACCGCCGCAAGACTCATAACACTTTCCCACAATTTGGCCGTTGCGTCTACCGCGCCAATATATGACGCAATCCAAAATAATCCAACACCAAAAACAACAGAAACAGCAATTCCTGTAATCGCCCCATGCCAGACCACCGGCTTAAGACGAGTATTATTTGTTTTATTAAGAAACTCTAAAAGAATGGTGATAATTAAAAAAGCCTCCAACCCCTCTCGAAAAGAAACAATCATTGCTTGTATTGTTTGTTCCATAAATAAATAATCTACGTAATTATTACTGTTTTTGTCTCCTTAATATACACAAGAATAGCATCAAATAAAGGTTAATGCAATTTCTCACGTATAATAACTGACTCAAAAAATTGTTCCTGAAATGTGACAAGCGCCATAATGTCTGAGTCGGTGTACAACTTTCCTTTGGGAACAACAACCAGTTTATCATCATTATCATTTGTCCGATGTATAACCGCAATGCACTCACCGGTAAACTCTTCTATTGGTCCGGAAACACCCAAAACATAGGCATCGACGGCCTCACCATCTGGAGCAAGAGTTCCAAGAATTTCCCCATAGTTTATGGGATAGGTAAAGTTAAATTTAGGATGTTTACTCCCTATTGGTCGATCTATACTAACAGTAACACTTTCGCCAATAAATTTTGTCGCATAATTCTGATCCATATTTTTGATACAAGTTAAAAATGTATACAATTATTCTTTTTCTTGAACCGCATATGTTTTGCTGTATGTGTAATAAACTTTTTATTTCTTTGCTCGCAAATGAAAGTGCAAATACGTAGTATGTTGATAATCGGGACCATTACTTATAATCTGATATTCAGTTACGTTATTTTCTCGAATGAGCTGTGATAAAACCGACATAATATCAATGAAATATTCTTCATCACCATTTGCCAATTCTCCAATATTTTTAATGTCACGTTTTGGGAAAACCACATAATGAATTGGTGATTCAGGAAATGGATGTGTTATTGCAATACTTTTTTCTGTTTCAATCACTACCTTGGGCATTAAGTTTGGGTTTTTTTGCATTACAACAGCGTTTACCAACCCCATTAGCTCTTGTGGTTTTAAACAAGTGTTATCACAGCGATGTAATGCTAAAAAAGATCTTGGTTGAGAATTGCTAAATAAATATCCCCCCATAATTATTCCAACTATCACATAAATAAAAATGTGTATGATTTTTTTTCTCATGTTTTTTTCATCTTTCATAGAAAATTTATTATTTCACCTAACGTTTGTGTGTGAATGAAGTTTGGCGGGTGTAAAATACACGAAAGCATACCACCTGTGCAATTTGAGGCATGAGTGAAACGAAGAACCGTCCATGCTTTGTTGTACGCTGTAATTTATATATCTTCAGCAACTAATTGAAACCAAAAACTATGACGCCATTGAAATGAGCAGTGCTCCTATAAATATTATGACTGCTGAGATTAAGCGAATGAATTTGTGTTTTTCTTTCAATATATAACCTCCGAAGAGCACAGCGAAAACAACACTGATTTGTCGCAATCCATCTACGTAACTTAGGTTTGTGAATGTGAGAGCTACAAGGATTAAGTAGTAACTAACAACTGAAAAAAGGCCATTGATCATAATTGATCGTTTATTATTTTTCCATTCGCTAGTGATCGTTGCTATTTTTTTCGTTTTAAGGATGTATGGCGTAAAAAACAAGAGGGAAAATAATGTAAAAATCCAAAGAAAAATCAACGGGTGGACATGTGATACACCTATTTTGTCAGCTGTAGAGTATGCCACTACTCCCAAAAGTGTTAGGAACGCAAAACGAGTTGGTTTTTCTGTAAACACCGCCTTGATTGGTGTGATTAATTCATTAAGTGATATTTTTTTGAGGTTGACTAGATAAACCCCTACAGTCACCGTCAAAATCCCTATGACTCCAAGTACTGAAACATCTTCTTTTAAGAAGAGAATTGAAATTAGTAAAACCAGAGCAGGTGATGAACGCATGATTGGGTATACGCGGGACAAATCACCGCCGTATTCGTATGATTTTGATAGGAATAACCAGTAGATAAAATGTATGAAGCCTGAGATCGCACCAATCAAGATTCCTGTTGAAGTTGGTATTCCTCCTTTGTGGATGAAGTAAATAAATGGAGGCAGAAAAAAGAGTAACGAGAAACTTTTGTACCACCAAATGAAGACTTGTTTATCGGCGGCTTTTTTGGTTAGCAACTCTCTCATTGCGTGGATTGCGGCAGATGAGATGATTAATGCTATTGCTAATGGCGTCATAGTCTCTGATCTTTGTATTTAAATTATTGCGAATAACGTTTTGGTGTGTGCGAAGTTCGGCCCCTTGTTTGCTCATTCTTCTTTTTATTCACTACTCTCTATGATACAACACTCAAGCTCCATATTCAAGAGGTCAAATTTGGGCAAAACAAAAGGAAGATATAAAACAATTTACCTTATATTAAAGTCTTTTTTTAATTTTTTGGGTCGCAGACTTGACATAAGTTGAGCAATGCGCTACACTAGGCTAGCAGCAATAATGTTGATAAATTGAACTCTACACAAGGAGTGGCTATGAGAGAGAAAATCGAAAGGAACAGGAAAATCCTCGAGATGAGAAAAGCGGGGGACAGTTTACGAAAGATTGCCGAGAGGTTTGAAATCAGTCAAATACGTGTAAAGCAAATCGAGGATCGTGCCGAGCAAAGAATCCAGTTCGCCCACGTGAGAGCTAGGGTAAACGAGAAATTGAAAGTGACACAGCTCGAGCCTGATGAGGAGGCGGTGGTCCGACTCTATTACAACCTAAGCCCTCCTAGTGGCGCACGGAGAAAGTCCAGACATTCACCGAAGGAGTGGTACATTCGCAGTTCAGCTCTTAAAAAGCTCGGTGTAGAAGAATACGATCACGCTCCCCCACTACTAAAACAGCACCTGAAACTACCTGAAGGACAAGAAGCGCTTACAGAAGAAGCGGTACTGAAGAAGGCCCAAAACCTAATGACTGAGAAGGAGTTAGATACACCTCACCGAGCGTTTAAAAACCTCGAGTAGGTTTAGAATTAAGCTCATTTCAGGAGGATATAGTAATTCACGCAGATGCATTTCCGACGCCGCAATTGTACATGTTGTTACAAAAAAGTTCGAACGCATTATGCAAGTAATTCAACAACAAACTCAGGCTATTTTCTCAAAACAAAACCCAATGCCGTTTATAGGAGTAAGTGGCATTTTTTAATACAAAAAATTTGACGATCTTGGTTAGAGTTTCTGGGAATTAACATAAAACCATCTTCGACTAGACAAGAACCCTATATACCATGTTATCGGATGTAAAATTTTAATATTTATAATCACAACCCAATTCTGACTCTTTACAGTCAACCCATTTTTGTTTTCCAGTCAGCCAATTACCTTTCACTGTTTTTGGGAGCTGGTATGTGTAGTCCGTGCCATTTTCGGGGATAATAGAGCATTCTACCCAACCTTTCTTTTTTAAATCATTAACATCTTCTGTAAACCGACCGCACTGACTAGAGAGTTTTTTTCTTATTTTTTCTTCTTCTTGATTACACATATCTATTGCATCTGCTGTACAGATGTTGGATAAAAAGAAACTCTTGACCACTATTAGTACAGCGCTTATTATTAATACACTGATGATCCCAATAAATACTTTTTTACCCATATTTTTATGTTAATTATTAAGTTATATTTAAAAATTTAAAGAAAATTTGTATTATTGCAAAAAAGACTCAAGTATATGAATAGTTTCTACTTCTTTTTTTACTATACCACAAAAGGAAGAACACTAACAAATGTGGATGTGGTAAGGCACGATCGAACAAAACCGCACACCTGTGTTATGTGCAATTATCCAAAAAGCCTCCTAAACAAATACGGAAACTCCGGATGGAACTTTTCTTTATTTTCAATCATTTCATTAATTTCTTTGAACGAAGCAAATTTGACAGATTCAACTTCTTTACCAATATTGAAACCACCACTGGCACGGGTAACATAAATATACATTTTTGCACCCTCGTATTCATCTTCTCTAAGAAAAGTAAGATCAGCCTCAACACCTAGCTCTTCTTTTAGCTCACGTTTAGCGGCTAATTCAGGATCCTCTCCTTCGTGAATTCCACCAGCAGCGCTACAGTCATAATGTAGCGGGTACGAATCATCCTGTGATGACCGAAGCTGTAAAAGTAGTTCATTCTTTTGATTGAAAATAAAGATATACGCTGATGCTTTTTTTTGGTCATACTCTCTGTAAATAATTAAATATATACTTTGTTAGGTGATATATTTCTAAAAATTTAGCCTCATTTATGTACGTCTTTGTATTGTAACATAGGTATTAATTTTTGCTCTTTTGCATCATCAAACCCACAAGCATGCACCCATTCCTTTGGATTTTCATACGTGCCAAAAAGCATATCCCACCAAGTAATGTCTCCATAATTATTCTTATGTCGATTATACTGGTGATGAATTCTATGCATTTCTGGTCGCTGAAAGAAAAAACCTACCCATCTTGGTGTTTTAATATTTGTGTGATAAAAAAACTCACCAAGTGCGGTAAACACCGTATATATTACTCCCGCTTCTATGCTAAGTCCTAAAATTACATACACAATAACACTCCCTAATATGGAATTAACTATCATTTCTCCTGGGTGCTTGTAAAAACTTGTTATAACCTCCAATCGTTGTGGACTATGATGAATCTGGTGAAACCCTAACCACAAAGCATCAAATTCATGTCTCCAGCGATGCCACCAGTAAAAAATGAATGTAGCAATAACATACGCAACACCTGCCCCAATCCAATTGTTTTCCAACACATCAAAATGAAATATTGAATAGGATGATAACCATTTTTCCCAAGTTAGGCCGCCAATTACAACAATAATCAATTGAATTCCATTGATTACCAAAACTCTTAATGGCCAGGTCTTCACTTTGGGTAATTCCCAACCAGGAATAATTTTCTCAACCAAAAAGCAAAAGATAAATGCTAAAAATATGATTTTCATTTATTCTGTATTAATTATAAGTACTACGACGAAAGATAATGTAATAATAGGGACTAGAACGCCAATGAACCGTAAGTTTATGAACAAATCACGAACCGCCTATTGTTTGTCGTATTATTGTTGGAACTCATACCTAAATAGGAATTTTAGCATTTTCTTTACTCTATCTTGTGCTTAAACTTGACAGAACTATAATTATATGCTAGTATTCAAATACCGTCAACCACCAACCTCTTCTCTAAGAGAGTACTGGGTTGTACTGTTCCTTTCAAACCGCTTTTAAATACTTTTAGCCATGACTTTTAGCTCGTTTAATACTAGCGAGTTAAAGAGTCCTGGCTAAAACTGCTATGACTGATAACCCATTGGTACAAAGGAGAAATACCAACCATGGAAAAGAAAGCTTTTATCTTTATTTGTGTCATTTTGACACTGTCTTGTTGTTCGGCACCAGAGGAACCAACCTCTAATTATAACCAGCAACCAAACCCAAATTACTCAGTGATGGTCAACTGCAACCACAAGACCATGATTGAGGCGGGAAAATATGAATGGGTAAGTTTTGCCTACAGCGGAATCTTGAGCGATGACAACGCCTACGAGGTACGCGGTGTCCGTGAAAACGACTGTAAAGCGGAACAGGTTGAGGTCGAAATGGTTCGTCTGAGAATGACCCCTTTTTCAAAACCACCAAAAGCGCAGCTAGAAGACCAAGGTTTCAGACCAGCAACTCTCGAAGAATTACTGGCACTAAGTGTCATGCACCCAAACCTACAAGAGAGTTATGTCATAGCCCTTGGATCTGAATGGAAGGCTCATTGCGGACACACAAATGTCCCAATTCTCCAAAAGTCTGAAGGTAAGCAGGTACTAAGTCTGAGTGAGACCTGGGAAAGCGATGCGTTTGACAGAAAAGACATTCACTACTTAGCAGTCAAAAGGAGCATATAATGACTCAAGATCAAGTTGTAGAGCTAATGAAAGGCAGCAAGTCCGAAATCGAGTGGAACACCAACTGCAACAAGGTCAAAAAGGCCTGCGGTGGCTACCCAGATTTCTGGTACACTGCTATTGTGCTTTCGGGCATAGCAGCAGAAACCGCCAAGAAATTTGGTGGATCAGCCGACATTACCATTACCACTCTTTAAGTTTGCTAAACTGGAGCTAAGCAAACCAAACACTTGCCGCCAATATACCAAAAAAGGTTGAGGCGGTTTTTTCTTTCCCAAAAAAAATTTTAAAAGGACTCTATTTAATAAATAAAAAATTATAAAAATATTTATCTCATTGCAACCGCATATACATTTGTAAGTGAATTGTTTCGTTAGAAATATTTCACTTAACGTTCCCGTGTATGAGATGTCCCGAGAATACGGGATATGGGAGAGGTCTCCGCAGGAGACCGAACCTCATACATGGTGTTATATGATGTACATGTTTTCCTTTAATTTCTGAAAGAAATTGTTCTTAAAAAGAATCCGATTTTGTTTTTTCATTTTCGTATCGTATCAGGATTTGGATCAAATTATCCCCGATATCCACAATCATACGATTCATCAGTTTTTTGCAGTGTGCTAGAACCTGATGATCGCCAGTTATCCAGGTTTAATTCATAAAATACACGCGAAGTACAGGCATCGTGAGCAAGACACATTAAGGTAACGATTGAACCGTTTAATACTCCAATACTCTGCGGAAGAACCGCGCCGAAATTGCCGCAATCTAAAGTCATCGTTTCAATAAGCTGATTCTTTGCATCAAGCCAACTGACAGTCTTCGCTTCAACCTGTGGGTCAGGCTTATATCCGATCAACATTTCTTGATTTGGCATGAGGCAAAATTCAAAAGATGCCATAGTTGTATCGTTGTCGAGCAAAGGTAATTTGGATTGCCAAATGGATAGCCCACCGGGAAGATCGGTCGTATCAGTAGAGCATTTAACAAAATCATTAGGCACCCTAACTCCAAATCGAAATTCTCCGTTTTTGTCATGAGCAGTCCCAAGCTCAAAGCCCAGTTTAAACGTTTGAGGATCAGCTCCTTGAATGAGCTTCCCTGCAAAATAGACATGACTTTTATCTTTAGCATATCCGCCACTCGGTGACTCACAACTCCAAATTCCTGCCTCTCCCAGAGAAGTGAAGGAGATGGCATCAGCACCAGGAATTATCTGTCCAAGATAGTAAACATTCGACCCGATTTTTCCGTAATAATCTCCCAGCAATTGAAATCCTGTTTGGTTCGGCATAATCACACGGCCGCATTCATAAACTGAATTTTTATCTTTTGCGGAAACGGAATCAGCGTTAAGCAGTTCAAACGTTTTGGAGTCAGTACCTTTAAGTTCAGTCGTATAGAGATACACCGCATCTTTATCTTTGAGATAGATTCCTAGATCCTGAATCGACTGTGGATCTAAATTTGGAATTTTTGTGTTATTAATGTAGACATTGTTCTTGTCAGCTGCAAGACATGGCTCGTTATATAGAACTGGCGTTCTGACAACTTGACCAATGTATCTGAAACTGTTCGGATCAACTCCTGCGATGATTTCAGTTCCGACAAACACGTGAGATTTGTCTTTGAAATATGGTGCACACATACCGAGAGTGCTACTCTCTACCAGCTGGAAGGAATCTGGATCAGCTTCAGGGATCATACTTGTACCCCAAAATACGTGTGCAGAATCTCTTGAGAAGAGACGACCTGAAACATCGCTAAGATTTTTGTATACTTGAAATGTTTTCGGATCGGCACCGTTTATCATTTTATCGTTCAAGAAAACATGGGCAGCATCTTTGGTAAAACCCGTAACTTCATATTGGGATGTTGGCTTCGTGTCTACGACTTCGAATGTCGATCCATCGCTTTGAAGGATAGCAGACCAGCCGTAATAGCCACTATAAGCGTCCTTTCCAAACCACGTGCTAAGAACTTTAAAAGTGGCCGGATCAGCACCATCAATGATACTTTTATAAAAATTGCTACCGTTGAAAAAATAAACATTGTCCTTATCGTGTGCATACCCTTCAGCAAGAGCCTCAAATGTAATCCCATCAGTTTTGACCTGCGGATAGATCGTGCCAGTACCTCTTGTTTTAATCGCTTGTCCTTTGTAGAAACCCTTGTTTTTGTCACGCGCAAAACCATAATCAAGTACCTCGAATGTGGCCGTATCATAACCTCCTTCAACTGGATGACAAGATCGGTTTATAAATTGGTAGTAAACCTTATCATCGTGAATATTGTATAAGCCATTACCAAGGCAGGGAGACAAGGCATCTGGTTGTGCCGGTTGTGGTGTCTTGTCAACAAGAAGATGTTTGGTCGCTGTTACGTTTGACGACTTTTTGAGGATTGTTTTTTGGGGGTTTATTGTCATCAATAAAACAACTAGAGAAACAATCGATAAGAAGAACACGCCATAAAAAAGTGCGGGGTGATCGCCCATCTTTTCTTTTATTGTACCAAGTAAATTTAATAGGTTATTTTTCATCATATGGATTTATTAAAAAACAAAATTGGATTCTTTTTAAGAGTTGGGGCGATAGCCCAAAAAAGAAAGGGAATATTTCAGCTAACGTTTGCGTGTATGCGATGTTCACGGATGGTAGAATTTTATCACCATCCGTGAATATGGGCGAGCTTGAAAAGCGAGCCGCATACACGCTGTTGTACGATGTGCGGCTTTCGACTTATTTAGTGACAGTCCCTTGATGAAACTGGAGTTGCCATCCAGTAGGAGTTTTGAGCCACAGGGAACTACGATTGCCAACTTCCAGCTCATCATATTGGACTTCACTAATGTAAGTAACCAGGGCAACGTCTTCAGTTATCAGATGGATTTTGAAATCCTTGAGTGGGAGCCTGGTGTTTATTTCCGAAAAAGGTGCGGACAAAGTTTCCTCTCGCTTATATGTTTTGCCTGATCTTCCAAATTCAAAGAAGCCAGGCGACAGAATGCTGTCCATGTATTGATTATCGAATCGCGTTTCAGCAATCCACAGCGACTCTTCTAACTGCTTAAGTTTTTCAAAATCTTCATTGCTTATTTGCATAAGTTGCCCTGGTTACGTTTAAAAGTAATATACAGAGAAAGCCGCATTTCGTACAACTCGTTTTTATACGATATGTTTTTATAATGTAAAACACAATTTGCATATTACACGAAACAACTATCTTGTTTAAGACACTTTCCAACGAAAGCCACATAACCTCTTGCATATTCGCGGAGAGGGCGGGATTCGAACCCGCGGTCCGGGAAAACCGGACAACACTTTTCGAGAGCGCCCCGTTCAACCACTCCGGCACCTCTCCTTTTATACTGGCGGAGAGAGCGGGATTCGAACCCGCGGTACGATTGCTCGTACACAGCCTTTCCAAGGCTGCGCATTCGACCACTCTGCCATCTCTCCATAAGTAGTCACACAATAACAAAATATCATGTAACTGTCAAAATAATACTCATTACTGCTTATAGTGCGCTGCAGTTTCGTCATCCCAATGCATCGTAAACTGTTTTGACTCTTCGGGTGCCTCGCCAAGTATTTTATGTATAGCCTCCACACTGTCTACGATTTGATACAACTCATCATCTTCATCCGACACTGTCCCAACGTCATGCACCATAGTTGTTTTAATAAACTCATGCAATGGTTGCCAAAATTCTCTGTCGTATAATATAATAGGTCGTTTTGCCATTTTCTTTGTTTGAATAAGTGTGAGCACTTCAAATAACTGATGAAGTGTACCAAATCCTCCAGGAAAAAACACAAACCCTTTCGATGGTGCCGTAACAATAAGCTTTCTTGTAAACGCAAAACGAAATAACATTGACTGCGTAAGATATGGGTTAAGCTCCCTATGTCCACCAACATCCATACCAAGTCCGTATGACGCACCACCCGCTTCATATGCACCTTTGTTTACTGCCTCTGCAATACCGTATTTTCCACCGGTAACCACAGAAAAACCGTGATCAACAAGCTGTTTACCAAGTTTTTCTGCATCAGAATAATAATGCGAATCTTTTGGTATGTGTTTTGTTCCAAGTACCGTAATATCTTCTTTCATGTTTACCAAAAACTCAAACCCTTCTACCAGTTCTGCCATTATCCTAAATACCTTCCACTCTATATTGCCATCTTGGCTAAACTGATGCAATACCATGTTTGGGTCATGTGGCCGATCTTCAACATCCTGTAACAATATATATGCTTCTTCTGCCGTGTCAACAACATGTATTTTATCTATTTGTTCTTCTGTAATAGAACCTGTAGCGCAACAACTCTTTCGAAGAAATTCCAAAAGTGGGTTCCAGTATGAACTTCCAACTAAGACAATTGGCACGGACTGCATCATGCCAAGCTCACACAAATCTACCACCTCAAAAAATTCATCCATTGTACCAAAACCACCAGGAAAACACACAAATGCTGTCGCAGGTGAAGTCAACATTACTTTGCGTGTAAAAAAATAATTAAATGACGCAGATTTGGTTGTATGTGCATTGAGTATCTGCTCAAAAGGTAATTGTATGTTTAGCCCCACAGACTCTGCGCCAGCGTCATGCGCCCCACGATTTGCTGCTTCCATAATACCAGGACCACCGCCTGTAATAATGGTGTGCCCTTTTTCTCCCAACATCTTTCCTAGTTCTCTAGCAATAATATAATACGGATCATCTTGAGAAAAACGTGCTGATCCAAAAATAGTAATTTCATTTTTTAGCGTCGAAAGAAAGGAATAGCCTTCGACAAATTCAGCCATAATACGAAATATCCGCCAAGACTGTCGATAATCTTGAATATCATGCGTTGCATACGTAAAAGACTGCCTTGATTGTGATTCCATTTTTTGTATATCAGCTTTTTTCATACAATAATTATTATTGGTTATTAAAAATATTATGCCCAACCTGCAACACACAACTCTCACCAAGACGAGGCCCAATAACTTGTAACCCAATCGGTAAGCCATTACTCGCAGCACCTACTGGAACAGATAGCGCTGGCACACCAGCAAGAGAGGCAGGGCTCACTAAAACATCAGCAAGATACATACTAAGGGGATCTTGTGACTTTTCCCCAATCCCAAATGCCGTAAATGGCGACGTGGGAGAAACAAGTACATCAACTTGAGAAAATACCGTCTCAAAATCCTGCGCAATACATGTCCGTACTTTTTGTGCTTTTTTGTAATACGCATCATAATACCCTGCAGACAGCGCATACGTTCCCATCATAATCCTACGCTTCACCTCTTCTGGAAACCCTTCGGCTCTTGAGTTGCTGTACGTATTATACAACGTATCCTGCACCTCTTGCACACCATACCGAATACCATCGAGCCGTGCTAAATTTGAGCTATCCTCAGAAGACATAAGAACATAATACGCTGCAATAGCATATTTTGTGTGCGGTAGAGACACTTCCACAATAGAACACCCCTGCGTTTCTAATGCCTCTATATTTTGATATATACGTTCTTGCACTTCTTGGTCTGCGCCATCTTGTGAAAAATACTCTTTTGGCACACCTATCTTCAAGCCAGCAATATCTGTTTGGCTTTTTTTTCTATAGTCAGGAATATGGTCTGCCACCGTTGTGGCATCTTTTGGGTCATGTCCGGCCATAATTTCCATAAGTACTGCAGCGTCCTCGACTGTTTTTGCAAAAGGCCCAATTGTGTCTAAAGAACTTGCCAGAGCCATAATACCGTATCGAGAATTTCTCCCATAACTTGGCCTCATCCCAACCACACCGCAAAAACTTGCTGGCTGACGAATGGACCCACCTGTGTCTCCTCCAATAGAAAATATGCATTGATTGTCTGCAACAGCAGCGGCTGAACCGCCCGAAGAACCACCGGGTACTTTTGTGGTGTCTGTTGGGTTTTTTACCGGACCATACATGGAGTTTTCATTACTTGCCCCATGACTAAAACCATCACAATTTTGTTTTCCCAAAAGCACCGCACCTTGTTTTCTTATCCTCGTGATAACAGTTGCCTCATATGGCGCGGTATAATTATCCAAAATCTTGGCTGCACCAGTAGTACGAACCCCCTGCACACAAATAGCATCCTTTACACCAAACGGAATACCGGTAAGCATTTCTACCTCCCCTTGTGCAATTCTTTTGTCAGCCTTTTGTGCTTCTGCAAGTGCCAACTCTTCGGTAACCGTAATAAATGCATTAATCTCATCATTTCTTTGTGCAATTCTTGCCAAACACGCCTGTGTCAGCTCAACAGAAGAAAACTGTTTATCATCCAAACCTTTTCTTGCTTCGGCAATTGATAATGTGTGTAATTCCATAAACTTATGTGTCAGAAAGTATCTGCTTTACTTGTAATAAATCACAGGATTTTTGTGGAAACTGATTCTGTATGTCCTGTACCACATCTTGCGAACACTCCATCACCATGTCTTCTCGCGCGATATTAGACAAACCTGTTACTTGTACCGTTCCTTCAACCTGCGTCGTATCCACCTCATTCAATTGATCAATATATCCAAAAATTGCAGATAACTGTTCTGCATAGTATTCTTTTTCACTTTCTGACAAGTGTATTCGTGCAAGTTTTGCCACATGTTCAACGTCGGACCTTGAAATGCTCATACTGTTTTGTATATAGAATAAGTATATTGTATGGTATTTTGGGGTATTTAGCAAATACAATTACACCTTGCTCATACCAAGAAACTCTTGTTCTGTAAGTACTGTAACACCCAACTGTTTTGCTTTGCTCAATTTAGAACCTGCTCTCTCCCCCGCTATAACATAATCTGTTTTTTTACTTACAGAAGACGCAACCACACCTCCGGCACCTCGAATAATATCCTTGGCTTCATCGCGCGTAACATCTTGCAAAGAACCAGTAAGTACACATGTTTTACCAAAAAGTGCACTCGATGATGTGTATATTTTTTTATGTGAAACCACAATACCACACGTCAGTAATCGCTGCAAAAGAGTCTGGTGTTCTTCTTGTGAAAAATACGAAATAATTGAGGTGGCAACCTGCGGACCCACATCTTGTACCGCTTCAAGATCCTCAAGCGTCGCATGTTGAAGCGCTTTGAGCGAACCAAAAAAACCTGCCAAACGAATAGCCGTCTCTTCACCAACATGCGGAATACCAAGTGCAAAGATAAATCGAGAAAGCATCACGTTTTTTGATGTGTGTACTGAAGCCAAAAGATTGTCTGCTTTTTTTTCGGCAAACCGTTCCAAACCAACCAACTCCTCTTTGGTTAAGATATATAGGTCAGCAGCACTCACAAGCAAACCTTCATCCATTAACTGTTCAACAATCTTTGTTCCAAGACCGTCTATGTTCATTGCCTTTTTTGACACAAAGTGCCGAATTTGTTGCAACTGCATCCCCCTGCTCTTTTTATTTGTCGTATATAAATCTGCAGACTTTTTTCCACCAGACCCAGCTATAACCCGACGTTTCACCGGAAATCCATATGGATCTTTTGTAGGTTCTATATATTTTTTCTCTTTTCCTGTGCGCATTTTTGTAAGCACTGTAATCACTTTTGGAATAATGTCGCCTGCTTTTTCTACCACCACCGTATCACCAATACGGACATCAAGCCGCTTGATTTCATCAAAATTATGTAATGTCGCGTGTGTGACAGTGGTTCCAGCAAGACGCACAGGCTCCATAATTGCCACAGGAGTAAGCTTACCAGTTCTCCCAATTTGTACCTCAATATCGGTAATTACAGTTGTACCTTGCTCGGCAGGAAACTTTAGCGCAATGGCCCAGCGCGGCGCCTTTCCGGTATACCCAAGTGCGTCTTGGTATGCTTTTTGGTTTACCTTTATAACAAGACCGTCAATCATAAACAGTAAACTATCTTTTTTCTTTTCCCACCTACTGTGAAATACCATAATATCATCAATCGACCGCAATACTTTCCAATGATCATCACCAAAAAAACCCAGATCTTTTAATAGGTCCAGTTCTTTTGATTGGGATTCTGGAATATCGCCACGAGAAATGTCATATGCCGTAAAAGAGAGTTTTCTTTTTGCAACAATTTTTGGGTTAAGTTGCCGCATGGTTCCTGCAGCAGCATTTCTTGGGTTTGCAAATAATGGTTGTGCGTTTTTTTGCCTTTCTGTATTAATTTTTTTTAACATTGTTTTTGCTAACCACACCTCACCCTCAGCCACCATATTTACTGGCTTTGTTAGACTGAGTGGTACCGTTTGTATTGTTTTGACATTTTGTGTTACATTTTCTCCTACCACACCATCACCTCTTGTTGCGGCGGTTTCAAGGATACCATTAACATACGTCAACACGAGATGCAGACCATCAATCTTGAGTTCGCAGCTATATTCCACGTCATTTGGCCTCTTTCCGAGTTTTTTTTCTAGAATTTTTATATTTCTCTCTTCCCAGTTTTCCAAATCTTCCCTACTAAATGCATCGGCAAAAGACCATTGTCTTACGGCATGTGGTACTTTTTCAAATTTTTCTAATGGTTTGCCCGCTACACGTTGCGTTGGAGAGTCTTGTGTTATGTATTTTGGATAAAGCTGTTCCAACTTTACTAACTCATCCATGAGTCCGTTATACATATGGTCAGTCACTTCCGGGTCATTGTGCACATGATACCGATAGCGCAGGTCGTCAATTTGTTTTCTTAGTCTTTCTATACGATCTTTTGTGTCTTTTGTTTTTTTCATACGAGTAATGATATATACCACCTCACAACGGTGTCACCATAATACAGTGCAACCATGGTACCAATAGCTAAAAAAGTCCCAAACGGCACACTACTTGTCAGTTGTTTCTTTTTGTGGACAAGCAGCCACACACCAAATATAGCGCCAATAACATACGAAAGAAGTAAGCCAAAAAGAATATTTGGCCACCCAAGCACTACGCCCATAAATACCCCCATGCGAATATCTCCACCACCAACCCACCTGCCGTGTGACACCATATATTGTATCAAAAAAAAGCCACCACCAGCAATAGCCCCAATTCCCATAACAAAAAGACTCTGCCAACCAAAGATTAAAGATACTATAACAAGCAGTATTGCTGGTAATACAGTTACTCTATCAAGAATTTCCATGTATTTGGCATCATACACAAAAATAAATACCAAACACAGCACAATTACCATGTCTCTAAAAAATAGAGGGGAAATACCAGAAACATGTACTCCATTCACATATACCAAAAAAACACCAAGAAAACCAGTAATTATTTCTACAAGCAGATAATCAAAAGGAATCTTTTCCTGGCACAACCCACACCCACCACGTAGTCGCAAAAACGAAAAAATCGGTATATTGTCATACCAAGAGAGAACCCCAAGACACGTCACACAACGAGACCGGTCGGTGCAAGAAAATTTTTTTGTATATACCCGCCAGACGGCAGAGTTAATAAAGCTCCCGAGTATAGCCCCAATAATAAAGCCCAAAACCAAAACTATCATGAAAACAACCATTAATTATGAGTAGTATATATCGAGTATAGCAGGAAAATAGAGAAAAAGAAATAAACATGGCCACAAAGAAACAGAGTGTGAATAGATCAAAAAAAATGATATACTATTGTAATATAACAAAAAATATATGGCTCAAGAAGAGTGTAGAGACGTAAAAAAAATGCTAAAAGCAATGCAAAACCTAAAATTAGAAGAATTTAAGACTCTTATTGAATCAGGTGGTGATATCGAAAATATACGAGAACGAAAAAGAAACATAGAGCAGGTATTTAATACATCTTCATTCTTACGACTTAAACTAAAAAGATGGGAGAAAGTGGCAAAAAAAACACAACGTATTCAAGAAATAAAGAAAAAAATTAATGGTGATAGAATTACTAAAGACACACCAATAAATGATTTACACATAATATACAACAACATCTGGGGTGTGACGGGTTTTAAAGAAGGCGAAGGTCCGTTTAGTCTTGATACTACATATCGTAATTTTCCTATAGACATCCATAATTTTAAAGAAGATATATCTCGACTTACTGGTTTCACAGAGGATCAGATAAGCTCTTACACAGAAACCAAAAATAAAAACTTTTTAGAAAATACCATTTTGAAAGGTAAAATAAAATACCACTATGGCAACCTTAGTCCCGAACGCATTGATGAAGACAAAGAGATAACATGTCCAGAAATAGTAAATGGTGACCTTCAACTACAAGTAACATCTGCAAAAACACTTACGCTCCCAAAAATAATACATGGCGATCTTCTACTACTCTACCTCCTTTCCACAGAAAAGTTAGTGCTACCCGAAACCGTTAACGGTAGTCTTTGCATGTCTTCACTCACTGAAATAAATGGACTAGAATTTCCCAAAACAATACATGGTAAACTAACCTTAAACGGCCTTGATTCAGCTCATAATATAGTATTTCCACAAGACGGTGTTAATGGGCTCATTTCTCTAGATAAACTCAGGACAGCACATAATGTACAATTTCCAAAAACCTTAATAGGAAGTATATATCTTTTTA
>Ga0163108_10001475_pt1 | contig 17230 bp, 12 predicted proteins | sample Fk1155metaG_FD_109644 | JGI IMG/M metagenome (GOLD analysis project Ga0163108, IMG submission 109644) | Marine microbial communities from the Central Pacific Ocean - Fk160115 155m metaG | ecosystem: Environmental > Aquatic > Marine > Oceanic > Photic zone | place: The Central Pacific Ocean...
CCTCGGGTCTTTTTTCCAGCCCGCTGAATCAGCCCCGACAATCCGCCTCGATGTTCAAGAGGAGGGTGCCGCCGAGCCTTGATATCCCCGTTCCTGCCCTCAGGCTAAGGGGACTCGGCTGATGCCCCCGGGTTGCCGTCAAAGCAATCCCCCTTAATCCAGGCTCCCCCTTTTGTTCGTTCACCCCCTCCCTAAAGGGAGGGGGTTGTGAACGAACGAACAACGGGCCTTTCGTTCAGAGCTTGTTCAGTTCATATCTGGATCTGAACGGACAGTTCCTTGAGCCTCGGAGACTGATAAACAGGGTGGAAAAATGGCACCAGGAAGGCACCAGCTCGAACGGGCCAGAAACAAAGAGGAGCGGAAGTATTCGTAACTCCCGCCCCTCTTAACGTTTAGCTGGTGGACCTAAGGGGATTTGAACCCCTGACCTCTGCATTGCGAACGCAGCGCTCTCCCAACTGAGCTATAGGCCCTTATTCTGTTCTGACCGAATTGCCGTTAAGCGGCGGATTATAGCCTCAACAGCCACGTGGGGCAACCAACCTCGCCGGATACTCCCGGGGGTTAATTACCCCCCGAGTCGTTTCGCTCTTCCTGCTTCAAAACCTTGTCGTCACGATAAACCGGCCGTACGAGTGGCGCATCCATCTTCCCACTCAGGCGCGTGGCTCCGTAGGCCCCCTCGCTTGCGGTAACCCAGTCCGCCGGATTGCTCTTGAGCGGCAGGGCCGTCAAAGCCGCGGCCTCTTTTTCACCTACCCGTACACAAACGAGATCAACCCGCGAATCAAGACCGATGGTCCCGGTGACCCGGACCGCGCCCAGGCGACCGCTGAGCTCGAGCATGGAGAGATGAATCCCATCCGTGTCTATCGACCACTCCGCCACGCCCGTCTCGTAGACCAGTTCCTTTTCTCCGAGAATCCCCGCAGGCACCCGGATCTTCTTCAGCCGGCTCTCCCCAAGCACCACGCCGGTGGCCAGTTCAATCGAGGCCTGACCGCTCATCTCCTCCGCTGCCAGTAACCCGGAACGCAGCTCTATACCCGTCCAATCGACATCCCCCTCGACCCCGCCGCCGTCACTTACCGTACGCAAGCTCCCCTTGAGAACCCCCCTGGGTTCCGCCTCGGGCGCCCCGGCAAGGCGAATGGCAAGGGCGCTGGCTTCGAGCGCCAGCCCATCTCCTCCCCAGTTGAGATCGATGCTGCCGGCCAGGCTCACCAGCCCGCGAATCGCCAGGTCCTCGACCGTCAGTTTCCCTGAAACAGGGCCGCCCGGGACACCTTCGTTCTTTCCTTCCAATTGGAGAAGAATCTTACCCGGATCAATAAAGGGCGCCCCAAGAAGCTTCAAGTCATCCAGTGAGAGGAGAAGCTTCCAGGTACCGGCGTCTTCCGCGACAGACACGATGCCAAGATCCAGCAACCCGCTCAACCGGCCTGTCGGACGAAGGGCCGCCATGAGATTGCGAATTGTCTGCGGAGCCCCGGGCGCGGCGCCCTCCACGATGGCCTGCTCGGACAAGGCAACCTGCAGCGAGCCCCCCTTGCCATCAATCATCCCGGAGAGCGACCCTGACTGGCCCAGGAGGACGAGCTCCGGGCTGTCGAGCCCGGCGAGCTTCCCCCAGGAAACAGATCCATTGCCGAGTTTTGTCGAACCATTCATCCCGGTAACGGGCAGGCCGACAACCGGCAACCTGAAGGCCACTGCAGACCCCTGGAGACTGCCGGAGAAATCGGTTCCGGCCGAGCCGCGGGAAAATCTCTCAATGCGAAGAGTGAGCCCTCCCTCCAGCGAAAGGCGGTCCCAGAGAACAGCCCAGGCCGCCGGCAGAAGGGGGCTCCAGCTTTCTCCATTCCTGATGTTCTGCAGGAAACCGCTGAGAGCCCATTCGCCCGGCCCAGGTGAGTTTATTGCAAACGAGCCTCCGTCCCAGTCGGCCGATTTTGAGATGACCGCCCTTCCCTGCAGCCCATCTCCCCCTCCGCTCAACTCGAGATCGTCAAGCCGGACACGACGCCCCCACCCATCCTCCAGCGACAAGCCCAGGTCGATTTCCCTCACGAGAATTTCAAATGGGTCCGCGGCAGCCGAGGCTCGAACCCTGTCGACATCGAACGCCGCCGCAAGATTCCACTTCCCGCCGCGTTCGGCAACCTCCGCGCTGGACGAACAGATCAGGACCGGGGTGCCACCCCGTATCCCCCCCGCCTGGACACCGGCCGTGGAAGCTCCCGCTCCGCCAGTCCCCTGGCAATCGATCGTCACGTCGCCCACATGTACCCCGAGCAGATTCGCAAGGGTTGCCTCCCCAGCCTCGACAACGACCTCATCCGCCCGGACACCGGCAAGGGCCTCCTGGGCGGCGCCCAGGACCTTTACGGATGAAGCTCCCGCCCCCTCTGCAGACCTCTCGATTCGGATCGCGACCTGGGAAGGATGAGAATAAACCCATTTAAAGGAGAGGTAGCCCAGCAAAAGGACAGCCGCTAGTGAATAGAGAACGACCAGCGACATCGGCCTGATGGTCTGTATTCTCCCCGGTTTGAGGGAAGTTGGATTATTCGAGGTCATCTCTCAACACTTCTGATACCTGCCTGTTACACGCCATTTGGGCTTTTTCTGGCCTGTATTGAAAGAAAAAACGCATAATCTCAAGCCTCCCCAACCCCCCAAAAAGTCATATTTATTGAAACCACCGAAATTTGACGGTGTTTCAAATGAAGATTGTTGGAAACAAAGTGACTGATAGCAAATCTGCCCAGGACAGCCCCGATCAGGCTAAAGGGCGAAACAGCAAGGATGACCAGGACGCGACCAGCGGACGCGAGTTGATGCTGGCGTTCCAGGCTGGCGACTCGACAGCGTTTGACGACATTGTCTATCGCTACCAGCAGCCTGTTCAGAATTTCCTGCGGCGCTATCTTCGAGATCGGGACCGAATGGAGGATCTGACCCAGGAGGTATTCATAAGGGTTTACAAGAGCCGGGAGCGATACCAACCGACCGCAAAACTTCGCACCTGGTTGTTTACCATCGCCACGAGGCTGGCGCTGAACGAGATCCGGTCCATCCGTAGAAAACGACGGGTTTTCAGCGAGGTGGCGGATGAACCCGAAGCGGACTCGCCCTCGCCCATCAGAAGAGCCGAAGACTACCGGGAAGAAACACCAGAAGAGCAGATCGAAGAAAAGGAGCTCAGAACGATCATCAACCGGCTGATTGAGGAGTTGCCGCCCGACCAGAAAGCGGCCATCCTGCTCAGCCAACTTCAAAAACTTTCGTACAAGGAGATTGCAGAGGTTCTCGACATGAGCGTCATGGCAGTGAAATCACTGCTGATGAGATGCCGCTCGCAGCTTCGGGGCCGGCTGAAGCCCTACTTCGAAGGCAAACCGGTTCAATTACGTTCCTCCGACCCCGGCCACACCAAGGACTGACCAGAAACCCTGCAGGAAAGATTCGTGAACGACAAAAACAACCCCGCTAATACTGGAAAAGAAGGCCTCCCCTCCCGCGAAGAGGAGCTCATTGCCTACCTTGACGGCGAGCTGAATGCAGCCGACAGGGAACGGCTCAAAGCCCTCCTGGCGGAAGACCAGGATCTCCGCGAAGCCCTGGAACAGCACAAAGCCATCGCGGCGGCCATCGCCGCCCCCGACAGCGAAGCCGGCATGTCTCCCGGGCAGACCCTCGCCGAGGTGCGAGGTAGACTCCGCCGATCCCGCAGGGTCATCACCGCGGGAATCCTCGCGGCAGCGGCCGCCGCCATCTTCGCGGTACTGATTGGCGCCCGGTTGATCACCGGCATCCCCAATCCAGGAGACCAGGTTCCAGATCTCACGCAGCGGCTCCCAGGCGGCTACAGCCCAACAGAGGTCATCGCCGAGCTCGATGTTCTGGAGCTCATCCAGGAGGAAGGCGGAGAGCTCAGCCTGGAGCTGGTCAACCTGCTCCTGGAGGAAGACGAAGATGCGGGCGTCCTTGACTCCGGCCTTTTCGACAACTGGCTGGAAGAAGAAATCTCGGGGGAGAACTTCTGACATGCGCCGCCTGACCGTCACCACCACCGTCCTCCTGCTCGCCGCCCTGCTCACGTCCCCGGCTCTTCGGGCCCAGGGCAGGAAAATGGATAAACGCCCCCCGCAAACCCGGACCAACTCCGACCGCTGGCAGCGGCTCGACCCCGCCAAGCGAAGCGAGATCGAGAAAATCTACCAGCAACTGCGATCCCTCCCGGCCGAAAAGCAGAAGCAGTTGCTCGACAAGCTCCACAGGATGCAGCCGGAGGAGAGGCGCAGGGCGGTTCGCGATGCCAGGCACAAGCTCACCCTGGCTCCACACGAGCGAGAGCTCCAGAAGAAGCACAAGGACATCCTGCGCCAATCCTGGAACCGCCTGCCTCCCGAAGAGCAGAAACGTCTCAGGGAGATGAAGCCCGAGGCCCGGGAGAAGCGCCTCCACGCCCGGTTCATGGCCGAGCGCGCCCGCATCGTCGCGCGGCTTCCTGACGATCTCCGCCAGCGCGTACTCACCATGACCGCGCCCCAGCAGACTGATTTTCTCCGACGGCACAAAGCCAGGATCACCTCAGAAAGAATCTTCAAGACGGAGGAAATCACCCGGCTGCGTTCGCTTGACCACAAGCAGCTGCGCAGGCTGTTTCACCCGCCGCATAAGAATGCCCCGCCCCCCACGCAGAAACCCGACTTCCTCTCGGACTCCTCGTGGAAAAAATGGGTCGCGCTGCGCCCCTACGAACGCCCCCGAGTCGTGGGGTTCATACTCGGGAAAGACCGCAAGCGCCCCCAGAGCGGGAGCAATGGCCGCAGGCCGCCGCCGGGTCCAGGTGGACGCAAGCCGCCGCCGGGAGGCGAAGGAGGCCGTGGGCGCCCTGAGCAGATGAGCCGCGAAGAAACCCTCAAGCGTTTCGACAAGAACGCCGACGGCAAGCTCGACGAGGCCGAGCGCAAGGCGGCGAGAGAACAATTCCAGCAGGACCGCGAGAGCCGCGGCAACGGCGCGGGCCAGGGCGAGCCCCGGCCCGAAGGGCAGAAACCTCCCCGCCGTCCCGCGCTTCGGCGATCAAACGGCCCGCCACGTACTGACCCCCAGGGACAGGGCGGTCAGCGGCCTCCGGGCGCCGGCAACGCCCGCCCGCCCGGGCAGCAGCCCCGCCCGAACAGGGCCCGCCCCGGCCCCAGGCCCGCCCCAGGCAGGAAAAAACGCTGAGAAACCGGCGCGATCAGCGCTCGACAAAAACCCCGAAGTGCTCGTCGGCAAGGGTGCGAAGGAACTCCTTCTCCTTGTCCTTGAGATCAAATCCGATGGTGTTGATCTTGACGGAGCGGACCCTGTTGAGCTTTCGCATGCGCTCGAGAATCACGTTCATCCCGGCCTTCTCAGGAGGGGTCGGTGCGCCATCGGAGAGCAGGTAGATCGTGTCGACCTCATCGTTTTCGAACGCCGTCTCGAGCGCCTTCAGCATATAGGTCTGTCCCTGCGGACGAGCCTGGTCGACAAAAGCCAGGGCCTTGCCCCTCGATTCGAGATCGAGCACGGCAAGCTTGTCCGGCTCCTTCTCGAGCTTCGCCCTGATAAAGTCCGTGATGATGCTCTCAAACATAATGATGTCGAATCGTTTGCCGACCTTGAGACCGTTGAGCACCTTCTTCAGGTTCTTCTGAGCGACGGCCAGCTTGCTCTGCAAAGCCTCCTTCTGTCCCCGGCCGCCGGCGTTGGGGTCGTTCGGGTCGACGACAACCGTTCTTCCAGCGTCGCCGCCGGCCTTGCCGCGGTTCTCCGGTCTCTCCTCTGGTGGGACATACTGCTCCTTCATACTCTCTGAAGAATCAAAGATGAAAATGAAGTTGTCACTCAGCACCCGGAGGCCATGGTAGGCCACCGTGTTGGTCTCCTCGGCGAGCTTCTGTTTCATCTTGGTAAATTCCTCGGCCGAGCAGCGAGCCACGACCTTCACGGTCTTGCCCTTCTGCTCCCACCAGCCCTCCCACTGGAAGGTCGAAGGTCCAAGGTCTTTTCCTGTGAGCCGCGTGAGCGCATCGATCACATCGTCTTTCACTCTCCCCCTGGCCTTGTCAATATGGCGGATGAGAGGAAGAATGATCTCTCGTCCTCCCTGGTCGAGCAGGATGCGAACGGCATTGACCTGGACCTTGTCATCCGGATCATTCAAGGCGGCTATTGCATAATCGGAAATCTTCTTGTGCTTGAGCCGGGCGAGCGTCCGCAAGCTCAGCAGGCGAACCTGCCACGCGCGGTTCTTGAGCCCTTTCTCAAAGAGCTTCTTCTCCCGACTGCCGCCCTGGTTGTAGAGCAGGCTCATCGCCGCCACCTGGACGCCGGGATCCTTGTGCTTTACCAGCTTTCCGGCAATGCTCACAACCTTCTTGTCCTTGACGTTCTCGAGCGAATTGAGGATTACCACGAGGGTCTTGGGCGACTTGTTGGTCATCATCTCGCGAGTGAGGAAGGATACCCGCTGGGGATTCTTAAAGTCCGCGACCGCCGCGACAACCCTGTTCCAGACAACCTCGTTCCTGCGCAGGCTCGCCGCCCTCAGGCCGCTCTTCAGCAGCCACTGCTCTGCCTTCGATTCCATCGGATTCTCGAGCGCCTGGGCCACCGCCGTGATGTTGAAGGCGTTGTTCTCCAGGAGAGGAAGCCCTTTGCCAATGACCGCCCGGATAGCGGGTTCCGTACCGATCTTGCCAAGGGTCTGCGTGATCGACATATGAATGCCTGAATTTTTTTCGGAACCGTAGAGCCTGATAAGGAAATCGACCGTCTCCTTGCAGGGAGCGTTGGCGAATTCCTGTATAAGAAGGATCCTGCGCTCGATGGGGCCTGACCGCAATCCCTTCCACCTGTCCTGCAGGAGCTTGGACCGTTTCTCGACACTCGCGACGCCGAGCTTCTTGCCGGCCCCCTTGTCCTTGTCGTCATCCGCCTGGGGGACGGCGAAAACCGCAGAAGGAAAAACGCCGCCTGCAAGCAGGAGCGCCAGCGCCAGATTCAGAGCTCTGATTTTCATAGAGGAGTCTCTCCTTCGGAAAACTTGGGTCAAGATTTAAGACCTGTTTACCGATAGATATTTTAGTCACATGTCAGTTTCACCAAGGGTCTTCGGCTTTTCCCCTCTCGGTCGAAGGCCTTTTTTTATGCCCACATATGGAAGCCTCCGATAAGCGTCGAAATCTTCCCCGAGATGAGTAGCCGACTTATTGTAGGACGCACGCCGACTCCCGGCCACGAGTTTCCTTCCGGGGCAAGAAGTCCGATTTAGAGGATACAGCCCCCTGGTTCTGTTAAACTGAATAAGGGTATTTATCCGGAACAGCTTTTTGTGGAGCGACAACAGTGGATTTCAAGTCCACCTGCATACTGATTTCTTTCCTGGCCCTGGGAGCGGGAATCGTCAAAGGCTGGAGCGATGCGGAAAAAAACAAACGCCGGCCCGGCCCGGCCGTAACCATCGACACATATCCTGGCCCCGGTGAAATCACCGAACCCGCCCATTCTGAAGAACTTCCGGAAACAACCGAGCCGGCAGAGCGTGGAGAGCCAGGGGCCGCCCCCCGCCAGCCGCCTGCGATTACGCTCAAGCCGATCGACCTGGCGATCAGCGCCTCAGCCGAGGCGCGGCTGGGAGAAATCAGCTCCTCCATCGAAAAGCACAGGCTGCCCGATGCGGCCCGTGCCGCCCGCGAAATGGTCCAGAACTCCGACGGAATGGAGCGTGAAAAAGCCCGGCAGCTAGAGGCCAGAATCCTCCTCCTGCAGAAGATGGAGCCTCGAGATGCCGGAAAGGCTCCCGCCCTGAAAGAGGTCGTCCAGTCGAACAAGAGCGTCCTGGTGTGCACATCGGTTGAAAAACGCTCCGGGAGCTACAAGCTCAAGCTCATCAGCGGCGGCGTCACCACTGTTGCTGAGGACAGGGTCAAAGAGGTGCGCGACATCGACCCGAAAGAGGGCAGGCGGATCCTTCTCTCCCGCATCAGCAAGCGGGTGGCGAACCTCGAGGACCCTCTCGACTTCTACCTTCGCGGCGTCAGGAAATATTATCGCCTCGGCCTCGCAGATGAAGGCTATGTTCTCCTCACCCAATTGCTGGACAGAAACGATGCCGACCTGGCTCTCTCGGTGCTGGGAGAGGAAGAGGCCGAGAGCCTCCTGCCCTACTGGAACCTTGCCAACGGAAGCGGCATTGCCGCCCTCGAGCGAAAGGCCGAGGCGCGCGCGGAAGAAATAGCCGCCACCCCGCCCGCCCACCTGGTGGCCAGCGGTGAGCCGCCCAGCCAGCCGGGGGGATCACAGGCGGCGGCCAGGCCGCCGGCACGGAAGCCTCCACCGAGACGCCCGCCGGCGAGACCCGCCGCGCAGGCCACTCCCGCCGACAGCTCCGCCATGGCGGAGGTCCGCCAGCTCATCTCAAAGGCCAACGCCTACTACACCAACGCCCGGCGGGACGAAAAAAAACGCGGCGACTTCAAGAAGGCCTACGAGACTCTTCGCTCCGCGCAGGACAAGCTCAGCCGGATGGCGTCGACCGACGAGGTTCGCAAGACCCGGGCGCGGGTCGCAACCAGCATGCTTGACGTCAGCAAGTCACTCGGCTTCTTCGATTTCTGATTCGAGCAGCCAGTCGCCGGACTCGACCGCAAGCCCGCGCTCCTCGGCCTCCGGCCGGATAAAGTAGCACTGGGCCCGCAGCGAGGCCCCGTCATCGAGGAGAACGGAAACGGTCTTTCGCGTATAGAGATGGGGAGCGCCCTCGATACGGTCGAGGATCTCGATGGCCAGCTCCCATTCGCTGAAACCAAGCACCTCGCCGCGCACAATCGAATCTCCCTCAACGATAAAGGGATAGTCACCCCTCGACCCCTCGGCCGCGAAGTGGTACATACAACCCCGGATGGAACCGCCCACCTGGCTCACGACCAGATGGTCCACCAGGGGACGAAACCGCCCGCCCGCTCTCAGCGTTCCGTAGACGAACACCCGGCGGGGCGCCTCCTCCGGAATCGATCCAGGACTTTCTTCTGAAGAACACATTGCACGGGTTATCTTACTTCCAATGAAAAACATTTCCGGGAAATCATGCATCCTCACAGGAGCCTCACGCGGAATCGGCCGGGCCATAGCCCTGCGGCTAGCGGCCGAGGAAGTGCTCGTTACCGCCATCGCCCGGGATGAGCAGGCACTGGGAGAGCTCTGCGCTGAGAATCCCGGAATCCACGCGGCTCCCTGCGATATCACCGACGAAGACGGCGTAAAAAGAATCACCACCGAACATGTCGAACGCCACGGAGGCCTCGACATCCTCATCAACAACGCCGGCATGGGCACCTTCGGCCCACTCGAGGAGGTCTCCTATCGTGATTTCCTCAGGACCATGGAGGTCAACGCAGGGGGAACCTATCTCTGCATGCAGGCGGCCCTGCCGCACATGAAGGCAGCCGGAGATGGCGACATCATCAACATATCCAGCGTGGTCGGCCTCAAGGGCTATCCGGACCAGGCAGCCTACGGCGCCAGCAAACACGCAGTGATGGGGCTGACCCGGAGCATCGCCGCCGAGGCGGCTCCGGCCGGTGTCCGGGTACGGGCGATCTGTCCTGGAGGAGTGGACACCGACCTCATCCGCCAGGCAAGACCGGATCTCGACCCGGGCACGCTCATCCAGACCGATGATGTTGCAGAGGCGCTCATCTTCATGCTGAAGATGAGCGAGACCGGCATCACCGACTTCCTGCCTATCCGCAGAAAAGGAAGCGAACCCCAGCTCTGAGCCGATGTCTCAGTAACGATAGAACGTCGGCTTGAAGGGACCCTCCACCGGCAGATCAAGATACTCCGACTGCTCGGCGGTGAGCTCCGTCAGCTTCACCCCGAGCTTTTCGAGATGGAGTCTCGCAACCTCCTCGTCAAGCTTCTTCGGAAGCATGTGGACGCCCAGCGGGTAATCTTCAGGCGTCTGCCAGATGGCTATCTGCGCCAGCACCTGGTTGGTGAAGGAGTTCGACATGACGAAGGATGGGTGCCCCGTGGCGCAACCCAGGTTCACCAGCCGGCCGGAGGCCAGCAGGATCAGGCCGCGACCATCTTCAAAGACGTAGCGGTCAACCTGGGGCTTGATCTCCACGCGCTCAACACCCTCTCGCTTCTCGAGCCAATCGACATCAATCTCGGTATCGAAGTGGCCGATATTGCAGATGATCGCGTCGTTCTTCATCTTCAGCATATGCTCACCGGTGATCACATCGCAGCAGCCGGTGGCGGTGACAAAGATATCACCCTCGACGGCGGCCTCTTTCATGGTGACAACCTCGTAGCCCTCCATGGAGGCCTGCAGGGCGCAGATCGGATCGATCTCGGTGACAATGACGCGCGCGCCGAACCCCTGCATGGACTGCGCGCAGCCCTTGCCGACGTCTCCATAGCCGCAGACGACGACAACCTTGCCCGAAACCATGATGTCGGTGGCGCGCTTGATTCCATCGGCCAGGGACTCCCGGCAGCCGTAGAGGTTGTCGAACTTGCTCTTGGTCACCGAGTCGTTGACGTTGATCGCCGGAATCTTCAGCTCTCCTCGCTCGAGCATCTGGTAGAGGCGATGGACCCCCGTGGTGGTCTCCTCGGTCAGCCCGCGAATATCTGCCATGTACTGGGGATACTCTTTGTGAACGAGGACGGTCAGGTCGCCGCCATCATCGAGAATCATGTTCAGGGGTTTTCCATCCGGGAAAACAAGCGTCTGCTCGATACACCAATTATATTCTTCTTCCGTCTCTCCCTTCCAGGCGTAGACCGGAACCCCAGCCCTGGCCATCGCCGCGGCAGCGTGGTCCTGGGTGCTGTAGATATTACAGCTCGACCAGGTGACCTCGGCGCCCAGCTCGATGAGGGTTTCGATGAGAACCGCCGTCTGGATCGTCATGTGCAGGCAGCCGGCAATGCGAGCGCCGGTGAGAGGCTTCTCTTCCCCGTATTTTTTCCGCAGAGACATGAGGCCGGGCATCTCGCGCTCAGCAAGCTCAATCTCTTTCCTTCCCCAATCTGCCAGTTCAATATCCGCGACCTTGTAGGCCGGCTTCTCAGCTGTAGACAAGTCAGTAGCTCCGTTTTCGATGTTATCGTTCGTTTCGCTCATCAGACCAACCCTCCGTTCCCGGAGGCCTCCTGCATATCTATTTTCGTTTACAAGCCATTACAAAAACTCCGGGACGCCGCCTGTTGCCGGGCAGCTCCCGTTCCGATTCAATTTCAAAACCCGCCAGCTCCAGCCATCCACTGAGCTCGTCCCGATCGAATCCGAGCCAGAGGTCTCCAAGCTTCTCCCGGTGAAACTCGAACTCATGGGACTCGTAGTCGGCCAGCAGGAAGCGTCCTTCGGCGGCGAGACCGCGGTAAACCTCCCGAAGCGCGGCCTGGGGATTGGCCACATGGTGGAGCACCATGTTCGCCACCATGGCATCCGCCTCTCCATCGCCAAGCGGGAGGTGCTCCAGGCTACCGAGGCGAAGCTCGACCTCGAGATCACCCTCATCCTCGGCGCGTCGGCGCGCGACATCAATCATCTCGCGGGCCCCATCGATACCGATGACACGTCGCGCCGCGCGCGCCAGGAGCGGCAGCAGCCTTCCAGTTCCAGTGCCGAGATCGACGACGGTACCAGGCTCTCCATTGTTTTCTCCAAGCAACTCCACGATGACCGAATGATGCCCGGCTGGACCTTCGATCTCGTCACGCTGAGAATCGGCTCGCTCCGCCACCGAACTGAAGAACTGCTCGGCCTGCTTGCGACGGCGGCCCAGGCAGGCCTTGATGCCTCGATCATCCGCTCCGGCCAGGGGAAGCGGATTGACGGAGAGCTCATCGGCGAAGCTCGGAAGGAAACCAGACCGGGTTTCACCTTCCCAGAGTCCAGTCAGCCCATAGTAGACCCAGGTACCCTGGCGCCGTGGGCGAACAAGGCCAGCATCCGACAGGATACGCAGATGCCGCGACACCCGGCTCTGTCCCATGGCAAGGATCGCGACCAGCTCGTTGACATTGTAGGTCCCGGTCATCAGGATCCTGAGGATCCGGAGGCGTGTTTCATCCGCCAGGGCCTTGACGGTGGATAGACAGCTTTGCATGGCCTTACTATATCAGGATATCTTGATATAGTAATAATAAATGGGGGAGCTCAATCGGAGCCGGGCTCGAGCGGGACGGGCCGCTCCCCTGGCCCAAGGGGCGCGAGGGAGGGCTCATCGAGGGCAAGAAGCCTCTCGATGAGCTCGAGGAAGAAATAATCGCCCCACATCACCGCGCCGCCAACGCCCCAGCCTCTCGGACGATGGTAGACACCACCCACCAGGAGCCCTTCTTCGCCCTCATGTTTTGGACCAAGGTATTCGTCACTGGTGAGGGTCGCGCCAACGGTCAGAGCCGTTCGAAGATAATCCCCCGCTGTGGCCGCGCCGGGGTCCAACTCAGCGAGCAGCAACATTCCGCAACCGGCGATGGCCGCCGCCGAGGAGTCACGCGGCTCATCGGGGATGCCCGGAGCCCCGTAATCCCAATACGGAACGCAGTCCCCGGGCGTATTCAAAAGATAGTAGCCGGCGCAGAGATGGGCGGTCTCGAGAAAGGCCTTGTCGCCGGTCGCCCCGTAGGCGTAGGCGTAACCATAGAGAGCCCAGGCAAGACCCCGCGCCCAGCAGGTAAACGGCGAGTAGCCCTGCTGCGTCGAAAGGCAGCGAAACTCGCCTCGCCCCGCCTCGGTGTTGAAGATCGCCTCATGGGCGACGCTGCCGTCCTCATCGCCGAGCCCCTCCCCCACACGGCGCACCAGGTAGCGCGCAGATGTGCGGGAGTGCTCGATCGCCCTTTCACCCACCCGCGGATCTGCGCCGTTGGCAGCGGCCCAGAACAGCAGGCGCACGTTCATCATGATGTCGATAAAGAGGGACTGGGGCCCGTTGAAAGAATAGATGAAGCCCTCGTCGGTCGCCCCGTTCCAGCGCTCGCTCTGCACCGTGGCCGCGGTGACGATGGTTTCCACCAGCTCCGCCCGGGCGGGATCGTCCCCATCAAGCTGCTCGATCCAGCGCCCGTAGGAACTGAGAAAGATAAAGCCCAGGTCGTGAACATCTCGATCGAGACGCCGGGGAAACAGCGACAGTGAATGCTCACGGGCCTTCCCCTCCCAGAAATCATCCTTCAACAGCTTGTGAAGCAGCCACATCTGGCCGGCGTAGAATCCCGGCGTCCAGTCGGTCCACATCTCAGGCTGGCGATACCAGGCGCCTCCCTCGGTCCAGATCGGAGCTGGCCTGTCGGGCCCCCAGCTCTCGGCGGTGCGTCTGAGCGAGACATCGCAGAGCTTGAGCACATCGAAGAGGTGCTGACGCAATGAAGGGGGAAGCTCCCCGGCTGGTAAATTCTCTTTATTCACGAGCACCATAGTAGTGGACCACCAGACAAATTCAATCTGAACAGGCACTCCTTTACAGACAGTGAAATTGACTTTTTGCCCTCGCCGACACACGATGTAGACCCTGCGAGGAACCAGGGACCCGCTCCCTGCATTGATTCAGTTACACAGAGAACCAACCCAAACAACACGGGACACTGTAACCATGAAAAAGCTCTCGATCGTCTGCCTCTTCGCCGCCACGTTTCTCTTTGCAGGCCTGAGCCTGCTCGACAGCCACCTTGACGATGGCAAGGCGCTTGCGGCCGCAAAGGCTGTTCCCCAGTGGATCTGGCTTGGAAATCCGCCCGACAGCAACGAAACGATCTATTTCCGGCACACCTTCGAGCTCTCCTCGGTACCCGAATCGGTAACCGTCGCCGGCAGCTGCGACAACTCCATGCGGGTCTACATCAATGGCAAGAAGGCTGTCTCCTCAAACGAATGGTCAACACCTGTGCGAGCGGAGATCGCGAAGAGCCTGGTGAAAGGAAAGAACGTCATCGCCGTTGAAGCGGTCAACGCCGGCGGCCCCGGCGGGCTCATCCTGTCCGTAGATTCCTGGAAAACCAGGCCGAGGGGAAACAAGAAGGGTACTCAGATCATCTCGACCGGCCCCGCCTGGAAGGCCAGTAGGAAATCGACCAACGGCTGGAAGGTTACAGGCTTCAACGACAGCCAGTGGAAAAAATCCACCTCGGTGGCCGAGATTGGCGGAGGCCCCTGGGGAAGCTCAGTCAACAGCTCAACCCTGGTCAACGCCGGAGCGCCCCCGAAGCCGGCCCAGGCGACAGCCCCCGACAGCCTCATCGTGGCGCCCGGCTTCAAGGTCGAACTGCTCTACTCGGTGCCCAAGGGCTCGGAGGGCTCCTGGGTAACCATGACCATCGACCCGAAGGGAAGAATCATTACATCCGACCAGTACGGCGCCCTCTACCGCATCACCCCCTCGCCGATCGGGAAAAAAGGCGAAACCCTCGTCGAGCGTCTCGCCGGCAACGCCGGCCATGCCCACGGCCTCCTCTACGCCTTCGACAGCCTCTATGTCGTCCAGAGTGAAAAAGACCGGGGCCTCTACCGCCTGCGGGACACCAATGGTGATGGCCAGTTCGACGAGCGCAAGCTGCTCAGAACGCTTCAGGGCGGGGGAGAGCACGGACCCCATGCTGTCATCCTCGGTCCTGAGAAAAAGTACATCTACGTAATCGGCGGTAACCACACCAACATCCCCAACCCCGAAAAATCTCTCGTCCCGCGAACCTGGAAGGAGGACCTGCTCCTTCCCAGGCTCTGGGATGCCCGCGGCCACGCCAGGGGCAAGCTCGCACCGGGAGGCTGGATCGCCAGGACCGACCCGGAAGGCAAGGTCTGGGAACTGGTCTCAAACGGTTATCGCAACGAGTACGACATCGCCTTCAACAAGAACGGGGAGCTGTTCACCTATGACGCGGACATGGAGTGGGACGTTGGAACCCCATGGTACCGCCCCACCCGTGTTAACCATGTTATCAGCGGTGGTGAGTTCGGCTGGCGATCCGGTACCGGCAAATGGCCGACCTACTACCCCGACAGCCTCGGCAGGGTCGTCGACGTCGGCCCCGGCTCCCCCACGGGGATCAGCTTCGGCTATGGCGCGGACTTCCCGGTCAAGTACCAGGAGGCTCTCTATATCTGTGACTGGTCCTACGGCAAGCTCTACGCGGTCCACATGACCCCGGACGGCGGCACCTACACCGGTGAGCTCGAACAGTTCATCGCCGGCGCGCCGTTCCCCCTGACCGACGTCATCGTCAACCCGAAGGACAAGGCCCTCTATGTTTCAGTCGGCGGAAGACGGACCCAGTCGGGACTCTACCGGGTCACCTATACCGGAAACGACAAGGGCGGTGTCGCGAAGACATCTCCTGAGTCGACGAAGCTTCGGGCCCAGCGCAAGGAGCTTGAGAAATACCACGGCAAGCAGGATCCCGCGGCCCTCGAAGCTGCCTGGCCTCACCTGTCGAGCCCTGACCGCTACCTGCGCTACGCGGCGAGAATCGCTATCGAACACCAGCCTGTCGCTTCCTGGCAGGACAAGGTCATCGGCGAGCTCAACGATGTCGCCCTGATCCAGGGAGCCATCGCGCTGGCGCGGCATGGAAAAGCCGAGATTCGCCCCAAGCTGCTGGCGGCGCTGCGCAACATCAAGGCGAGCTCGCTGGATGAAACCCAGCTGATCAACCTGCTGCGGGCCTACTCCCTGGTCTTCATCCGGCTCGGCAAGCCGGCCGAGGCCACCGGCGCGAAGATCGCGGCTGAGCTCTCGAAACTCTACCCGGCAAAAACAGCCCCCCTGAACCGTGAGCTGAGCCAGGTGCTGATCTACCTCGAGGCGCCCGGAGTCGCAGGTAAAACTGTCGCGCTGATGGAAACCTCTCCCGCGCAGGAAGACCAGATGCACTACGCCCTGGCCCTCCACAGCCTGAAGACGGGCTGGACGATCGAAGAGCGAAAACGCTACTTCAAGTGGTTCAGCAATGCGCGCGGCTTCCGCGGCGGCGCCAGCTTCAATGGCTTTATCAACAACGTCAGGAGCGCGGCTATCGGACGCCTCAGCGCTGAAGACAAGAAAACCCTCGCCGCCGCCGGCTCGCTCAAGAACAGCCCGGCCCCGGCGCTGCTCGCCCAACTGCCCAGGCCGAAAGGCCCCGGAAAAGAATGGACCGCCGAAAATGTCCTGCCAGCCGTTGAAAAGGGTCTTGTGGGCAGGGACTTCGAGCACGGCAAGAAAATGTTCGCCGCGGCGAAGTGCTTCGTCTGCCATCGCTTCGATGGCCAGGGAGGCGCGGCCGGACCGGACCTTACCGGAGCCGCCGGACGCTTCAGCAAGAGAGATCTCCTCGAATCGATCCTCGCGCCCGACAAGGTGGTCTCCGACCAGTACCGCGCCACGATCTTCATCCTGAAGAACGGCAAGACCGTCACCGGCAGGATCGTCAATGGCGGCGGCGACAACTTCTCGGTAAACACCAACATGCTGACACCAGCCAGCAACTCCGGGGTCAACCACAAGCAGATCCTCAGGACCATGCAGGCCAAGGGCTCGATGATGCCCGCCGGGCTGCTCAATCCGCTCAACAAGGAGGAGGTTCTCGACCTGGTCGCCTACCTGCTCTCCATGGGCAACCCCAATCACGCGATGTTCAAGCAGGGAAAATAGTCCATGAACCGGCTTCCGATCCTTCTGCTGGCGGCGGCGCTGGCGTTCTGCGCCCGCTCTGCCGCCGCCGAAGAGGGCCCCGGCTCTCTCTTCCACGACAAGGTAGCCCCTCTGCTCAAAAAGAGCTGCGGTAAATGCCATATGGAAGAGAAGCGCAAGGGCGGCTTGTCGATGAACACCCGCGCAAGCCTGCTTGCGGGCGGTGAGAGCGGACCGGCCCTGGAACCCGGCAAGAGCGCCCGAAGCGCCATCATCAAGCGGATCCTCAGCGCTGACACGAAAAAGAGGATGCCGCCAAAGGGATCGAGGCTCTCAGGAGAAGACGTCGATTCTCTCAAAAAATGGATCGACCAGGGCGCCACCTGGATCGATGGATTCACCTTCGGCAAGAAGCACCGCCGGGCCTCCCTGGCCCCGCGCGAGCCCGCGCTGCCGCCCGGCGACAAGGACGACAATCCCATCGACCGGCTGCTGGCTCCGTATTTCAAAAAACATGGGGTAACAACCGACCGGGTGATCCCGCAAGCGGCCTTTCGACG
>Ga0163108_10001477_pt1 | contig 17224 bp, 3 predicted proteins | sample Fk1155metaG_FD_109644 | JGI IMG/M metagenome (GOLD analysis project Ga0163108, IMG submission 109644) | Marine microbial communities from the Central Pacific Ocean - Fk160115 155m metaG | ecosystem: Environmental > Aquatic > Marine > Oceanic > Photic zone | place: The Central Pacific Ocean...
TCAAGAAGCCTTCTTGAAGCGATGTGGATCCGGTGGTCGATGCACCGATCATATAATCTACAGTTGTCTGGTCGGACAAGATCATGTGAGTATTTGGACTCGAGTATGCCGCGGCAAAACCACCATTGTTAAGCATAATAACGGGCAAATATAGTAAATCGTTGCTGGTATAAGAAATCAAGCGCGACTTCATACTCGACATATTGTTGGTGAAAGCCTCCAGTACTGGTGTCTGCAGAATGCTTAAGTCATAATAAGCTGATCCGCTAGTATTGCCCTTGTCGTACAATCTGTAATTGATTTCATCGTCGCCGAAAGCAAACTTATCAATGCGGAACTTTCCATTGCCTTCGGCCAGCCTTTTGCGGCCGAGATCAGTCAAAACAGCGTCCAAAATAATGTCGCCTGAATTATCTAAGAAACCCATAGTGTTATCCTCTTCTCCTCTAAATAGTATTCAAAACTTTTATTCGCTTGCATTTACGATACCTGAGTTTTTAAATGTAAGATTTAAATCAAGTTTTCGACCTGTTTTCTTACTTGTTAAACGAACCTTAAACTCCTTGGTCCACACCTTGTTTACCCCGTCGGCGCCTAAAATACTCACAGGCGGCGGCAATGCGATGCTGGGAGCTGTGGCGTCCAGGGCGTCAGATGCCAACGCGACTTGTGCAAAAGATGGCTCGATATAAATGAATCGGCGCCCGTCTTTGACAAAATCGTCTTTGGGGGCTTCATAATTAAATACTCGCTGCTTTACAAAAATTTGACCATTATTATCAACTATCTCAATCTCATAAATATGAGTGGGGTTAGAATAGTTGTTATGAATATCTCGGGACCGTGCACAATAATAATATTTAGTATTAGGTAAAACGGTATCTTCGAAAGATCCCGGGATCCCTCTATCGGGATCAATAAGTATTTCGGTACCCGCAAAGGATCGATAAGATTCGGGAACAGTGTCCAAGCGAAATAACTGATAGGCGTCGACCGGATCGTCAGAGCGGAAATCTATTTTTTTACCCTCGCCCTTTAATTGCTCATAGGACTGGATGGAGTTATCTCCAGTTTGACTCTGGTACTCAGCCAGGAAAGGGGCTTCGTCGGTGGCTAGAATGCTCACCGGGGATGCATTCAGCTTACCGGTACTCGAATTTAGCAAGATTTTGAGCTTATTGTTAATTCCCTTGTAGGGATAAAAATTTACTTCCGGAGGCACAGGGGGGAGATCTTCTAATATACTACTAATAGGTCCGTTAGCATAAGGGAGAACTAAAGCCTTTATGCTCGGCCAGCATTCATATTCTACCTTTTGTGGGCCGGCAAAGGGCGCGCCTTGGCCCTGGGAGTCGGACCGAACCCTAAGATACCGATATTTGTTTCCGAAAACTAATACAACCCGCTCTATTTCATAATGATACTCTTTTCCATATTTCACTTGGGCATCGATATAAACAGTAGGAGTGTCAATTCCAAACTCAGGAGAAATGTAAAAGGTTTGAAGTGGTGGGGCCCCGAGATCGGTGGTATCTCTCTTTTTCACAATATACAATAAAGTTTCGGTATGGGCATTACTCCCGCTGAGAATCTGTCCCAAGTTTCGAGATACTCGCGAAGCGCTAGCCGCTCCATCTCCCGCAAGGGCTACGCGTGCCGATATGGCTTGCGCAGGACTACAGTCTAGTTGGTTGGCCGATAGGTTATAATCTCGGATAAGACGAAACGGCATGTCGCTCAAACTGATCGCCTGCGGCTGTATGGGCTGAAGGGTGGGCATATTGTTAACGACTGCGGCGGGAATTCTATAACCGAGACCCGTATCATTAGTTAACAGGTCCCCCACATCATAAAGAACTGATATATCCTTTGCTGTGGAAGTATAATTTATATCACCAGCCTCAATGGGAAGCGTGCTGGTGAGGACTTTTTTATGGGATTCCATAAAGCGTATCGATGATGGCGTACGGGAGGCTTGCTGGGTCAGAGCTAACACCGCTTCCATCTGAAGCATATTGATGGTATCGCGGGTGGCTATATTATTATATAACTCTCTAAGGATGGATACGCCGCGCTTTATTCCGGTGCGATTTTCAGGATCGTTGCCAAGCACTATTCTATTGTAAAAAGGGATAACAGCTGTGTCGATTCTATCTTCCTTTATGGCGTCTAAATCGGAGTGTAAGACTACAAAGTTTTGATTATTCTTCTCTAGATTATCTTTAACGCCGGGGAAGTTGTCGAGAACATCTGTGTTGCCGTGTGCGGAGCGGAGATCTGCTAAAGCTTCCGCATACATATCATAATAGCGATCAACATTAGCCTCGGTCACTTGAGTCTGATTTTGAATATTGAACCAATGGACCGGGCCCTGGACATTATTGACATAACTAAGTGTTAGCGCTCCCAGATGGTACGTGGCCCTTAGGGAAGAACCGGTGTTATTCAGTTCACTCTGCAAATAATAAACATTAGGAAGACAATACTCGGGGATTTGCGGATCGGCTATAACCTCTTCGTAGGGAGGAGTTGTCGAGGGATAAAAATTATATACGGGCTCAACATTTACGTTATAGCCAGCCGCATCCCGAATCTGCTTGTCCGCGGAGACCACGGAAACGTTGCTCGCGTGATCGTATAACCACCTGGCCGGGACTGGGAAGGCGCCGCCTTTTCTTATTAAGCCCCTTAGAAGTCCGGGGACTGGCTGAGAGTTATATGGGCTTACATTGTCAGCTGTGAGAAAATCCCTGAAATTATTACTAAGCCAATACTTGCCTTCGGACGGCGAATGAAACCCGGGTAAGTAGTTTTTCCAGGCCAAAGTAAGAGGGTCGTTGATGTCAGTGCCAGCGGGAGCTAGATGTATCCAACGGCTTCCATCGGTCGCATCTGTACTAAAATTATAATTAACAACAATGTTGGTCCCATTATTGTTGGACGGATTATTAAGCTGAGTTACAAGGAAGCCTAGATTGGTATCACCACCACTGTTGTCGGTTGCGCCGGGGATGCCAAAACTAGAATCTGTGTGCAAGCCGCGAATGGCCGCTGCATAATTCCAACTCTGGGCGCCTGCCGAGCCGGTATACACCACTCGATACGTTCCCAGTAATCCTCGAAGCTTATCAGCCGTTTGCCAATTTTCTCGCACCATGGGGTGGAAGCCGGCTGGATTGTCGAGGCGATTGAGGGGGCCAAGTTGGTCTTCTTCAACTATTTGAAGTCTATCTCTGAAGGCTTTATTTATGAACACCATAATCTCAATACCTTAGCCTGTGCCCCATCGCGACAGCTGTACCAGAAGGAGAAATTTCTGCGGGTTTATTCCAGTTGGAAGCAATATTTTTGGAATACAGGATCTCCTTCCCCGCATCTGCGATGGTCGGGAGGGATGAGGACAATGTTGTGATTGACAGGTCCGGGGGAGAAGATACAGAGGGAGAAGTGTAGGAGGTATTACCGAGTATAAATAGTGATGCTAGCGGCCGCAAGTGCGACAATGGCGATTGTGGAAGTGTATCCATTTTTATGATGCGACACACTGCTGCGCCGCGCCCGGTTATCTCAGCCGCGGCATCGGGTGTGAGGGTGGACCAGGTCGGATCCTCCACAGATACGTTATAACTATTCAAGTATTCAACGCGCCCAATGGAACCGAAGTTACATATAACTGCTGCCGGGTCGTACTCGAGACCCGAAGGCGTCTGCTGGGTTTTTAGATATGGAAGAAATCCTGTGAGCAAATCAGTATTGTTTAACCCTGTGGGTGGGGGTGCGCCGTCGAGTAGGACGCTTTCTATTAGTGTACCAACAATCGCTGCATTTGTTAAGTCACTTCTTATGGCAGAACGAAGCGGGCTAGCTTGTGACCCCGATGCATCTATCTCTCTCAAATTTTCAACATAAAATTCTGAAGTGGGGGACAGATAATCAGCGGCCGGTGCAGTGGGAGGGTTAGCTAATGCGGGCGCCAGCACTTGCGTTGCCAAGGGGACCATCAAGCGGTCCACCGACACTCCCTGGAGGCTCACCAGATCTAGTTTTTTAGCGGCCAGATCTGTTTGATTTTGATTATCCGTCACTTGTTTAAGTTCCAAGCGCCCACTAAGATATGCCAAAAAACTATCAGTGGTTGGGTAGTTGAGGGGGGTTCCCACATTCACAATGTTATTGGACCCTAAGCCAACATAAGAAGGGCTCAGACAAGCGTACTGGTTAACATTCTGTGCAGTTGCGTTTAGATCATACTTGTCTTGCTCTCGACTCAAAAGCGAGGCATAGCTGGTCAACGTGACATTGGGCATTGCTGTGGCGAATTTAACAACGCTGTTGTCCACATAAGAAAGACCCGTATTTGCGGGGCCATTAATTTTTAATTTAGTGGGAAAAATCTTTTCAAACCGCAAAAGAGCTTCGCCGGCAGAATTATAAATCTTACTCTCAAAATTTTGTGTAGAAGTGGTGGTTTCTATCATCGACTTGTTTATTAATGCACTCAGCCGGCTGCTAAACCCGGCGATTGCGCGGAGGACTTGCGATCTTTCGGAGTCGCCTTCCTGTGGGCCATATGCCATAGCCATTAAATTGGTATACCAATATTCCTTGGTCGACGACGTTCCCGATGCAGTGAACTTTTGCGGCCCGAAAAGATATTCTATAAGTTCCAGATAGGTAGTTATGGTAAGCTCATAAATAGGATTATACTGGTTAGTAGTGGGAACTGTGGCCGCATTATTGGACGCGGTTAAGTATTGATTCAGCTGCTCGACCAGCGATTTCATAAGTTCTCTGGTCTTATCAACGAATAGTAGCTCAACCCGGTATTCCACACTTCCTCCCGCGGTGTCTTTAACCAAGGGATCTACAAATCCAACATTCCACTGAGTGCCAGTGCCGGGGGCGTTGAAAAGGCGGCAGCCTGCCCCCAGAGAAGCTACTCGAATAAATTCACTAGCGCTGCCTAGGCCACAAGAGCCCTCAGCGTTAGTTTTTTTATGATAAATAATAATATCCTTTAGCTCCATGGAGTTGATAAGGCTGGGTTGGTGGGTTATAATGCCGCGGAGAGAAGAGTTTTCCTTTATGTATTGTACGTGGTCAAATGCGAAGTATCCATGGCTTGTCCCCGTTTTATTACGGGAGAGGGTAACCGCGGATATTACGGGTTTCGGTGGAACCTCCGTGAAGTCGGGCGAAACTGAGTCTGCCACGAAAAGTACACGCATATCTTTAATTTTTATGTTGGGGACGCTCTGCGGGCGAACCACGGGGTGGGAGTAGCCAGCGTGAACGATACCCGCCATCATCTCACCATTGTTGTCCGGATGTACTGATCCGGGCCAGACAGTGCCCTCCGCCCCATAATTATCGGGCATTGTTTGAGCCAATACATACAACTCCGCCTCTTGCGGAACTTTCTGGTCCTGAAGGATGACTTGTCGACATACATTCCCTACGGTAATACTGTTGTCTTCCTCACGGCGATAAGAAACAACAAGAGCATAGAGATTGGGGATCACATCATTCGAATTCTGGCCGGCCATAGTGATCACCTCAGTGTGAGAATAGGAATAAAGATCCTGGTTCCATCCCCCATCTGTGGGCCCTATAACAACTCCCGCAGGCTTAAAATCACTCCTGTGCAAGATGAAGTCTGAGGCTGCAGCTTTGGCACCTGAGGGGATCACCAATCGGTTACTCACTAAGTTGCGGATAGACACCATGTTGCGCTGCAAGTCTCTAATATCGGATTCGCTGGGAGAAAGATAAACATAATTCCCAAAGGCAACTTCTCTATCTGATTCCGCGCCGGCAATGGCAGGGGGGCCCGGGGGCATCTCATTAGACAATTGCACGGTCACCACCAACTCGTACAAGGTGGGAGACGGGGCCGACCGGATAATTCCCGTACCTTTGAGAGGGGAGGACTGAGGGGGCAACGCTACCTTTATTTCTGCAATATTAACAAAAGGAATGGGGTATTGATATGGTCCTGAAGAAACTGACATTAATCGCAGGGCTCCTCGTTTTCAGTAGTATAGAGATCGCGATTCAATCGTAGCCGCGAAGCATTGGTTACAATCGCTTTCTCTGGTATATTTAGTTCCTGAAGGACTTCTTGCGGTATTTCATCATCTACTAGTACGTTCATATAGTATTCTACATTATGCATAGACGGTGGAACGAACTGAGCTGGGTCGTTGACCGCGTAGGCTTTTTGTTCATATCCGCTCGATCCGGATTCAAAGACCTGAATATTAAAATTTTCTTTTTCAAAATCAGTATTTTCTTCTAGGACCTCAAGCATTAGATAATTTTCCTCTAATGAAAGATACAAATTTGTCCCCCCAACTAGGTCACTAACAGCATTAGTCGTGAACAGGACTTCCTGATCATTCAGCTCTGCCTCCGTGGTGGAGGTGACCGAGGCTTCGGTCCAATACGTTTTATAATCTATCGTTATATTTAATTGGGGAATATTATCAATATAGTCATTATCATCAATGTAAGGCAGAGAGCTAGATATCTGAGGTGTTGATAGCGTATGGACGGCCCACGCTGGATTATACGCAGATTTTAGAGAAGACCTCCCAATCGGATATGCAGCGAGCTTCCCCTTTTCAGCAAAAGGTTGTTGTTGTTTAAAAACTTGCACGTTTTCGGCTGGATCGGAATTATTATTGCCGACTGCTGTTTCAAGATTGTTTAAATACTGATTAACGCGAGTTTCGGCGCCACTCCGCGTGCGAATAAGTTTTAGTTTGGGAGTGTTTTCTTGAATCCGGACCGAGATATCATTCTGAACTTCAGTGTAGCCAGAACCGCTCACATCATATAAGATGTCATCATCAAAGAAAGCATAATAAGCAGGATCTAACTTGCCAATAGCTAGGCGACTTTTTCCATATTCGGTGAGCTGGATATCTAATACATCCTCTTTTTTATTAAAGAATTCCATTATTTACTTCCCTTCGTAGAGGTAGACCGACGTTGCGACTGTGTAGTCGCTTTCTTAGCAGTCGTGCTGCTCTTGGCAGTTGTGCTGCTCTTAGCCGAGGTTCTTGCCTGTGTTGCCGCAGAATAACTGCTGGGCTTGGAGCTACCGCCACCGGAAGCCTCACGGGTAATAGCCGAATAACTGCTGGGCTTGGAGCTACCACCACCGGAAGCTTCTTCCACACCAACTAGGCTGCCCCCGCCAGGGAGGACAAGATTTTCCATGGCATCCGACGGACTGATTCCCGAGTCGGATGAGGCCGGTGAGTCGGAGGTCGGAGTGGGTGGGGCGCCCGGATTAACGGGAAGATTGGAATTAAGATTGGCCAGGGCGCTCAAGTTAGCTGCTTGCTTCAGATCATCCGACACATATTGAATTCCTTCTTCGATTTTAGCCAATTCAACCAAAGAGAAGTAATCATAAGGCCAGTTATAGCTATAATCACCAGTAATGCTGGGCGTAAGGCCCGAGATGTCTGCGTCATTAATCAATGAGCGGCGATATATTTCAAAGTCTTTGGGTGCGCGCTTCTTGACTTTAAACACCATCCACTGCACCTGTGGAGCATCAGGGGAATGTGTTTGTACAAGGGCATCTATCAATTCTCTTTCCTCTACAACCGCTTGTTGGGTTTGAAATTTTTCACCTAGGGAGGGAGGGAGGTTTTGCCATATGTCTGCCAGATCTTGTTTAGATAAGGTGGCGGAAAATTCAAATACATACATCAGAATGGGCTTAACTGTGGGGTTTAAAGTAAAATCAAATGTAGGGGGGAAAATATATTTTTCCATGGCCTCTTCTAATACTTGATAAGTACGTGAACTTAGCGCACTGAGCGCTTGGCTGGGGCCCGAATATTGTTGCTCATCAAATCTTATGTATTGGCGAAGATTGGATGTTGGATCAAGCTTAAAAGGTACGGCGACGATCGCCTCCTCTAAGACAAAACTATCTTTAAGCTGACCCACGCGCTGCGAGACACCGCCATTCATACCAACAATTTGACTTAAAGAGCCGGTGCCGGCGTCAGCATCGGCAAGACCATTAATAAGGGCAAAAACTCCATCGTCACTCCCGGTGGGGATCTGTCCATATTGGTGCCACATCCCCTTAATATAGCACTCATGAGGAGTATCATAGCCCCCTGTTCCGGAAGAAGTCGGCGGAACGCTGGAGCTAACCCCAGCAAAGTTCATTGCCGGAGTTTCAAATTTGGACTGGATCAGCCATCGTTTTTTCAGAGTATTGGTTCCGGGCGGAACTTCGTTCATCGCAGTCTCTAGATTAAAACAACTATCCAGCTGCATTACGCTGCCTGAGTTTTCGTAGAACTGCTTGTTAGCACCCGAAGAGCGGCCGTAGCTGATAGTGGTATCCCGAAGGATGGTGTCCAGGGTGGGAATTCCAGAATTTTGGGCTCGGTAGACGAAGCGCGCGACGCAGGCTCCACCATAATACGGAGGGGAAACATGTTGGAGGGACATATCCTCATTACTGACGCCCTGGACATCAAAGGGTTGTCCAAAAGCTAGTTCGTTATTGTACAAAACAAATTTATCCACATCTGGCTGGTTGACCTCAACCACCGGTCTCTGGACCCGCAACTCCATTGCATAATTCACCCCTCCTGTAACAGGTAGGAAATTTTCTTCACGAGCAGACTGAAAGTTTATGAGGTTGTCCATAAACATTTCCTGCACTCCGCACAAAAAATTATCGATTGCTAGACTATATTCTTGGCTAACAACTTGATTGCCATCAAAGTTGAGCCACGCGGGCTTGCCTGTATCATAATTGCCCACATAAGCGTAACTTCCGGTGGGCGCAGTATCATACAGAGTGCCCTCCGAGCCGTTGGCGTAAGAGTTGAACAATGACTGAATATTGATCTTATTGAAGAAAATATCAGGCCTATACAAAGCCTCGAAAGGAACCTTCTGCACATGATATCCGCGGGCAACATCAGTATCCTCACCGTTGACCTTGAGCATATTTTCTTTGGGGATAGACAGCGTCACGCCCAGATCATTGGTATTGTCCCGGGTGAGAGCGCGTGCGGGCCATATCTGATCGCCGGCGCCGCAAGGTGGGGGTTCTGCCCCGTCGTAGCTGGCACTATTGGTCAACACAAAATTGCCCACCGCAAGGCCGGATTTAATTGTGTTATACATAATGCCGGGGGAAAACAGAGGTTCCATAAAAATACGAAAGTTTTGCGAAGCGGTTTGGAATTGGGGCCCATATGATTGAGATAAAAGAGACGCTAGTTCCACAGTGCGTTCGGAGGGATAAAAACCCTTATAGGGAAGGAACTTCAAAAATGCTTCGCAGCTAAGTGTGATCTTGTCCCTTTTAATTTTTAGGCCCCCTGCTCGTTCATTCTCAAAGTCCATATCAATGGGCATAAAATATTCAAGAAAATCAGAATTACTATAAATCTTATAGAACCCGGGTTCTGCGCTACTGCTCACGGCCGCCCCCGTCAATTCAAACATATCCTGTATAGGATGCAAAAAGTTCTGGCCATGGGTGGAAACATATTCGCTGATGCGTGGACTAATCCTAAACTCCGGAACTATAGAATAATCTTTGGCCGATCTGCGAATCTTGTCATTGTATGTAATGTATGGCTGGTAGGGGGATTTGCCAGCCTGCTTCTCCACCAAATACTCAGCATCTCCCATAAGCACCGGGACGGGGGGGTGAGTACCTGAGTGTCCCAATGGTATTCTCATTGCATAAGTGGGGGCTGTATATGCTATGCCATAGTTAAACGGGAGATCCGCCTGGGAGGATGTAAAACGAGAGTAAGCATTCATTAAAATCCCGCCGCCGCCGGCAGATGAGGTGGAGGAAACCGTAGTAAACTTAAGATGACCATCGATGGGCCAAGTGCTCGCATTCATCAAGTTTTCAAAGTTCGGAGCCATCGCAGCACCCGGGCCAGGGGTGCGACCCATTGCATCGGGCAGCCCTCCATAGGGATCACTTCGAAGGGTACGGCTATTATCCCATATATCAGTAATAGTAAATCGAGTACGGCCGCGAACTTCGGGTTTATATGCATTTATTTGAGCGGGATAGACTCTTTCGCTATAGTTTATCATTACACTTAGCGAGCTTCCAATCGTAAAATCTCTAACAGTATCATAGGCCCTTGGTTCATCTAAGTCAATGGTAAGGCCGAGATAGTTATCTAACTGACGATGAGTAAAATATTCAAGGTCATTGCCGTAAGGAACCTTAAGAATAACATTGTCCGCAATACCGCCAACGCCAGTGTTGTTTTCAAAATAAAAGTAGATAGGATTCTTACTGGATTCAATGGGGCATTCATAAAAATCTATAAAGTTATTAGGCTGTTGAGGGTATACAGTCCCAATCTGCACTCCATTTACCATATTGGGGACAGGCTCAGGCGCGATAGCGTGGCCGATTAAATTATTTTTCCTTAGATAGCGCCCGGTTGGACCCTGGCCGGATCGGATCTGTTTCCACGTGGGCCACCCATAGGGGCCGTTTCGTTTCAAAAGAAACGCGTTCAGCGCCATCTGGGCGCGCTCGTGGCCCGACATGGGTTTGTACACTAAAGGAAAAGCTGGAAGGTCAGGATAGTAAAACGAAGCCGCGGGGTACCAGGGCACAGGGGTTGGAAACCCTAACATATGAGCAGAAGCTGTTAAAGGATCAATGATAGCCGTAGTATATCCCGCAAACGAAATACCAATGAACTGAGATTCTGCGTATTCATAGCTATGGTCGCCGAACTGGAAGTACTTCGGCAGCCCGTTGTTACCGGCGCCAATCTGACTCGCAGTGATCAACTGACTCATAGTGCTCGCGCTGAAGCAGGACGGGCGGTCGAGGCCATAAATTGTCGACCCATACTGCATCGAGGCTGTAATCCAAGCATATTGTTGTTCTGACTGCGGAATAATGTGTTGCACATAGAGATTATCGTAGACCCTTTCTGTAGAATAGGTATCGTAGGAGGGATAGTCTAAACCGGAATCGGGGATGAGGGAATAATTAAGTCGATTAGAGCTGTCATAGGTGCTACCGCCGGGGACCTGGTTATAAATGTTGGAGAGAGTATCTCCATCTGCGGTGGAAAAACTATATCGTGCTATTAGACCATCAGTAGGCCTTGAGGTTGGAACAATACCACCGTTGTACAGGGCGACTGCTTCGGCTTCAGTGACGACACGCGTATATACCATCCACTCAGCTAGCTGTCCAATTAAGTCGTAGCCCGCGGAGCCGCCGAGCTGCCCCACCTCCAGAGTGGTTGTTGCAATGGGCCAAGCAGTGCCGGTATTCATATCGGCAGGGAAATTGCTATCATTAACCCCGTTGATATAACAATTCGACATCCCGGTCGACGCGTCAAAGGTAACTACTAGGTGATACCACTGGTCCGTTGCAAATAAGGTGCTAGTACTGTGAGTGTCGTCGCCACAGGCCCTAATGTAGAGCGGTCGAGTAGCGCCCGGGGTTTGGAAATAGCATCGACGCGTCGAGCCTCCCAATTCCCATAGATATGTTCCGGATGAGTCGAATTCATCGATGTAAAACCATAGTGACATACTATAAGACTTTAGATCCCCTCCACCGGTGCTACCACCAATTGCAGCTTCCCAATCCGAGACTGTCCCGAATTCGAGTCGATCTGAGGCAGAGGAAGAAGCTGCCGACCAGCCGACAGAGGGCACTGATGGGTAGGCGGTCCCGGTTTTGTATGGTCGCGTGCGAGCGTTCCTGTTCGTCTTCTGCCAGGAAGGGGTTATAGAGTAGCCCAGGCCGCCGTCTACGCGCGTTGAGTTGGCAGTTACCGACCCATAGGCGGCATCGGTGCCAAAAGGCCCACAGTGGAGCGTGGCGCGCTGGTCAAGGCCGCGGTTTTTATCTAGTTGGTCAACGACCGTGATAGTGTGAGCAGCGATGGGATCCACAGATGCAGAGCCAGAGAGGCCATAATCAATTACTGCCAGATTATGATAGGGCTGAGCATTATAGACCGACATCTCTTCGTGGGCTGGGTCCATGTATCCTAAAGACATCACTTCATATCCGCTGCCGGCGAAGCGGTTAACTATAACCGTTTTCTGAGATGTGGAGCCGGTGCGGGGTGGAATCTCGTAATTAAGATTGCCCCCGGGGTTTGCAGTGGGCTCGTAGAGTGGATTATTGATATAGGGGTCCCAGGATGATGGGGCTGGGGGAGATACTTCTTGAAGACCAGTGGAATCAAAACCTTCCGGAGTAATGTCGATGGCTCCGGCGACATCGTTGTACAACTCCCCGGTTGCGGAATCGTTTATATGAGATCCTAATTTCCACCAGCTTTTCAATCCAGAAATACCTGTTGATTCAATATCGACCCGGCTGCCGCCGTTGTAGAGTGCGAGAGCATTGGCGTCGCTGAGTTCAGAATCCCAAATTGCCAGATCGGCGAGGTATCCTCTGTAATTATAGAAGCCAGCCACGGCGGCCACACTCTCACCTAGTCTACAGCCGTCGACGAAGTCGGTTGCCCATAGGGCTGAGTTGGCTGTGGTACCGGTGTCGTCGACGCCATTAATGTAGATCCTAGGGAACGTTGTCCCGACTGGAGCCGGGGGGGAGGGGCCATTGAAGGAATCTTCCGGGAAGACAATAGTTGTGTGGTACCAAGTGTCCTTGTCGAGCGCCGTGCTCGACTGCACCGAAGTTTGGTACCCGGGGTCGTCCTGGAATAACACCCACACTCTATTATCTTTAGAAGAGGGCGACGTAAGCAGAACGGTGAGGGATTCTTTATTGCCGGCACCACTGTACTTGCCTAGGCTGAAAATCACTTCGTGGTCGGTAGTTGTCTCATTTGTAAATCTAAACCAGAAGGATATACTAACTCTAGCCTCTGTGCCCAGCAGGCCGGCCTCTGCTCCCCAGTCGGAGTCAGATCCGGCATCCACATATTCACTGTCCTCTTCGAAGTGTATCGTTTTAGGCTCCCAGTCTGAAACCAAGGGAAGATATAGTGGAAAGCGTCCACGAGTGGCGAGAGTTTCGGGATACAGTGCAAAATCAAACGATTGGTCCTTGAAAAAAGGATCGTTCTGAGTACGGCCTGCAGTATTAAGCACTTGGTACTTCTGCTCATAGTTGCCAATAATCGTGGACCCGGTACGCATCTGAATGTTCTGGATATTGACAGGCCTTTTTGCAGTTACGTCGCGGAATCTATAAGCAGTAGGGATCCGCGGTGTGGGTGCACCGCCAGTGGAGTTAGCGGGAATGATGGCGAGGGAGTTCTTAAAAGTGCTTCCAGCTGAGGAGGTCACATCTGCGAACTGAATCCGAAAACCTTCGCCGCGAGTGAGGACCGTGTCGGTACCATCATTGAGAGTAGTATGGCGATACTGGCGGCCGCCGACATATTTCTCCGTAAATGGACCCTGCATAGGAATATCACTCCCAACCACATAATCATGATGAAGGTTGGTAATATCGATATTCCCCGTGAAATTGGCAATTATGTCGGCATTATAACCCGTCTTAACCGAGGAACTATAAATGCTAAAGGGTGCATACATATTGCCATCAAAAGAATTATCTTCTCCGGTATTTGCTCCCGGGTTTAATTTGAAACCTAGGCGCTGTTTATAAGCCGGATAGTAATCATCGGATGATGCTATTAGCTTCTCTACTCCCCCACTGGGGGCCACCAGTACATTGGCGGGAGCATTCCCCGCAAGAGTGCGGCCCCAAGCAGAAGCAGCCCCAAATACATAATTCGCCACAAAGTTATGGTGGCGGGCCACTCCCCCAACCGCCGTATAGGCCTCACTAGAGAATTTTACTGGACTGTTTACTCGACGATTGAAGGCCTCCCTAATGGGCTTGGCAATATCGCCGCGCATCCTGGTTGAGCGTTCCTCTAAATAACGTTGCCAGTAAATGTTAGCATTTCCAACATTGCCGAGGGAGTCGTAGGGATCAGTAAATGCGGGGGATTCTGTGGTAATGTCCGCAGACTCTAAATTAGTTGGCGTAGCGTTTCGCCCCCCTACTTGATCGTAAATGGTTCCATTATAAGTATCGAGGGGGTCGCTTCCCATTCGCCACCACGAAAGAAGGCTAGAGGCGCAAGAAACCCCACTCAGATAAACTCTATTTCCGTCGCCATAAATACTGTCAACTTCGGTGCTAGAAAGTTCTTTGTCCCATACAGCCACATCGCACATATAGCCAGCGGTGTTGTTGTCCCCACCGGCAGCTCCGGTGTCAATGGCGGCGATTGTCGAATCACCGCCGGTAATCGTCGACGGACCCGTTGTCTGGGAGAGTCCGGTGCTATCGTCCACACCATTTAAGTAGATTTTAAAAGCGCCGGCTGAGCCGCCAGCATAAGTTACGGTTATATGATACCAAGTTCCAGTTGAGAGATTGGTAGAGCCCTGGACCCGGTTGGTAGCGGCTCCGTTTTGTGCTCTCAAGCTGGCCGGGTAGGAGCCTCCATTAACGTAAAGAAGTCGATCACCCAATCCGAAGGAAATAAGACGCGGGTAGGTGTCGTTCATGGCACTGGGGTTAAACCACATCGAATAACTATAAGCCTTTGCCAAACCAGCGGCACCACCGATAAGCGGCTCCCAGGTACCTCCGCCGCTACCAATAGTGAGGTACTCGCTGTCTCCGTCAAAAAGGATAGACTTGGCGGTGCCGGGAGAGCGGAAGGAATTTAGTGGCGCGTGGAAATGGCGCCACGGACGGTTCTGGGGTGTATTAGAAGAGCCGATCTGACGCTTTGTAAGTGCACTGTTAGTAAAAAGAGCACTCCCCTGGGGGAATTCCTCCGGGGAATTGAGCATTGCGGTGGCTGCAGCCATATCCCCATCAACAGAGCCGGTGAGATCAGTACCTCCCTTTCTCTGTAGGAATGGAAACTTCTGCTGATACTTGGGTCGCTCTAGAACATGACTTTCAATCATTGTCCGGATGTTGTCACTGAAGTCTGCAGACGCCGGCACAAGCTGGCCCAACATTAGTGAGAGGGAACTGTCAAACCATTTATAAAACTCATAGAACTTCTCAAAGTCCAACTGATCGTTCCCAACCTTCTCAAAAAACTTCTGTCGCAGGAACTCCATCTGCTTATAATCAGGCCGGTAGCGCTCGACTTGATCTCCAATGAGGTTGTTCAAATCTTTTAAGTTCGCGAAATAATTGATCATTTCTTCCGAAACAACCTGATACATACTCTTTTCAAAGGTGAAATAGTAATTGGTGGGGCGCGACTCGGTGGTGAAGACATCCTGATCCTCGGCACCCAATACCCGAACCATATCTTCTGATTTGATGTTCTCGGGAAGATTAAGTTTAGACGACATCACAAAATCTTTGTCAATTGCTGATGTTGAGGACGCAGCAAAGAACGAGCCACTAGCCGTGTACTGCTTATTAAGAATATTGCCCAGATCGCCAAAGCGCGTGAACGCTGCCGAACCTGAACTAATATCGCTGACGGTGAACTGTCCGTTTGCGTCGGAGCCTGTGTTGTTCAAAAATTCCCAGTTAAAAACTAGAGTATCAAACTTAGTAACATCTCCAAACGAAGCGGACGGATTAAAATCATATGCATATAGGTGCGGCTGGAGGGCACCATGATTCTCAGTATCGAGGAGATGACCTTTTAGGGCCTCGTCTTCTACATAATCCAGCCAATAGCGCGCTGCATTAATCTTTACATCGGAGCTGTGACGGACTGCACCAGTGAAATTAGTGCGGTGTGCACCGATATAGGCGCGTTTGGACCCCGTTATAAAGCCCGCAGGAGGGGCTGTAATGCTTCCTGAGAGGGTAAATTCATTAAGGATTTCACCTGCTTCTGCTTGGACGCCGTGTAATTCCACCACATAATCGGAGGTGGTGCCATCCACGAGGCCCGAGAGGGGATACTCGGCTGGGCGTACGCGTACTGCGAGGTTCCAACGAGTATTATTGTAGACATCCTCATATAAATCAGACTCTAAGAGGGGCACATAGCCGCCCTCAGTTCCGGTTAAGACAAACCTAACATTAGTAGACAACAACTCATCTCGAACTGCGTATACCTGATAGTTGCCGTCCTCCGTCTGCCATGTTGTATTAGTTGGGGTAATACTGGCGCCGTGGACACCGAAAAGAGATGAGCTTATAACATTGGTATTAAAAAAGGTGGGGGAGGTCTCACTCAATTTAAGCGGAAACAAGACTTCGGCTTCTAAGGTAGTGGAATAACCACCTGTCAAAGAAACACTAGAAGTTATAAATCCTACCGAATTAGGATTGGTAGAATCGGCGTAATTATAAACACACGCATTAGCATTGGTTTGTGTATTAAAATCTACAAATTTATCCCCAACAACAATATTGCGACGGTTGTTTCGCATCTCATATTCAACGTTGCTGGCATACATATTTGTCTTAATGAGTTCATCATCAATTCCAAAGCAGCGAATTAAATTGCGGAACGACTTTTCGGTTCCTTTGGACTTATAAATATAAGCTAAGTTGTTGTAAATATTCTGATATATAGTGTTCTTAGTATCGTGAAGCGACTGCTCGTAGACCAAAGTTTCGCTACGATCACCAAGAGTCTCTAATAAATCTGCATCTAGGAAAAGATTGGGCGCTACGAGTCCCTTCGAACTTAACAGTCGCTCGGCAAAAGGTAGTGGCTTTTCAAAACTGCCACTTAAATACCGAATATCCCCTAAGGAATTAAGATTTTCGATCTGTAGGTGTAGAGTATCAAAATAACTTGAAATTATTTGTGTAAGATAAGAAACATCTTTAGAACCCTCTTGATCTTCTTCTGCAATCCAAGAGGGAATAGTATTATAGATAGCACTGTTGTTATTTACATCGTGATAAGAGCCTGAGAGCTTAAGCGATGCCGCCAGTGATTCCACTTCAGGGTGGTAAGAGTAGATAATAGGATCGCGGAATTCGATGGTTGCAGCGCTCGAAGAGATGATAGCAGACCCTGTGTTTCGCGAGCCAACTGAGTATCCGGTCCAACTACCGTTGGAGCTTCGGCCCGAATAATCTAATACGGTGCTATCGGTAGAGGCGCGGCCAGTAATACCCTCATTGAATTTAAAGTAAACCCCTAAATCTACATTGGCTGTGTCTTTGGTCGCTACGTACGGAGTGGGATCAGTATTAACTCCCCCACCGACTTGAGTGAACCAATAGCGA
>Ga0163108_10001480_pt1 | contig 17216 bp, 13 predicted proteins | sample Fk1155metaG_FD_109644 | JGI IMG/M metagenome (GOLD analysis project Ga0163108, IMG submission 109644) | Marine microbial communities from the Central Pacific Ocean - Fk160115 155m metaG | ecosystem: Environmental > Aquatic > Marine > Oceanic > Photic zone | place: The Central Pacific Ocean...
CAAGTGGAATCTGTTGATGAGGTCTGATGATTTCTACCACATGCTAGCACGCCAAGATCGCATTGCTGACTATGCTCAAAACGTCGCCGAACAACTCTCCTTCAGGCCACTCTACGATAATGTAGAGGCCAAAACCCTGCTCAAGGAAATGGCACAAGCGGTGGCTAAAACCGCAGCCACCTACGAGGATACTGTCGAAGCGCTGCGAGACCTAACGCTTTCTGGATACACTAGGGCCGGCCGTAAGAAGTTGGGAGGACTGATTGACGATGTCAATCTGGCTGAACACGAGTCTGACTTGGTCGAGAGTCGTGCGGCTGGGTTCGTGTTCAGTATCGGCGAGGACGATCCACTGGCTGCCGTACACATGTACCGAGTCCTACAACGTCTCGACGATGTATCCAATGCATGCGAGACTGCGGCAAACGCCTTCCTGCCGATGGTATACAACTAATCAGACCCATCCGGCGTCCTCAGCAATCTGCTCCGGCGACTGACGCTCTGCGAGTCCCAGTGCGTACTCAAACAGCTTCCAAGCCAGCATGGCCGTAGCAAGACCGGTTACCAGATCGAATAGATAGTGCTGCTTGGTCGTTAGGATACTCACGCACAGCAGCACATACTCAATCCACAACAAGGCTAGGAAAGCCTTAGCGAGGGGCTTTTCTCCATGTTCTCGATTAACCCAGAAAGTCATCACCCTAGCGAGCAGGTAAGAGTGGACTATGTGTAGACTCGGCCACGCGTTCCAAGGATTATCAGAGAAGTGAATAAAACTGAACAGAGAGGCCTCGATTCCACTTAAAGAGTCCAAATCAAGTTGGTCTCTTAGATCAATTTCAGCCGGGAAGAATAGGAAGAAGAAGGTGCAGAAAAGAGTTACGAGAATGAGGCCTTGCATTGCCATAATCAGTTCGGCCCTCCCCCTATCGTCTCTAGGACTAATTATGAGCGTAGCAGGATAGAACAAGTATAGCGCAGTATAGGGGATGATCATCCAGTTGATCACTGGTATATTCCTGTCCAGCCAGATTTCCGGGTCCCACACAGTCCCTAGACAGTGATAATCTAGACAGTGTGCTGCGATGTTGTTTGATCCGAAGTAGGGGACGCCGACACAAATCATGCCAAAGAAGAACATCTCGATTGGAAACCAGTATCCGCCCATCATCTCACGACGTGACCACGTCGAACGCCAGAATCTCTTCCAAGGCATCACAAGGGAGTGAAGGCGAGTGGGGGGTGACTCATCCATGAGGCCCCGATGCGAGTAGGGCAAATGAATCACGCGGCATCAGGAAAGGCGTAGGAGCACGCCACCGTGATGATGGCAGAGCCAAAGACTGCCGAAAGGAAGACTTCTAGATTGGCCAGACCGAATTCGTTGGTAGGCGAGAAAACATATCCGATGCCCGTCCCTACATCCGCAGTGATAGCCCCGTAGGCGATAACAGATAGCAGACCACAGATAGCACCAATCAGGGCGCCTTTGGCCGAAACCTTGTCCCATAGGGTGAGGAGGACTGGCATCACCGTTGCAGCTGCTAGTAAATCGGCGAATAGGAAGATCTCGAAAACTCCCAGAGCATCGAATGTGAATCCGGCAATCGTAGGACCAGTTGCGAGATAGATTGCAATGGGTATCAACCCTATTGTGAGGTAGCGGGCATTGTCTAGACTGAGTGAGCTATCGCTCAAATCTCGCGAAACTGAGGCCACAACGGCATTCTGTAGAGTATCGACGCTTGAGCATACAAGTGCCACGGCAAGAACGATGAATGCAGCTACAAAGAGAACTCCTGCATCCTCGATTAGATAGAAGAAGGCTGCAGATGGATCTTCTACAGCTCCCTGTCCAGCGACCACCGTCCCAAGCACACCCATTACGAAGACCAGAGGTAGAACCATTCCCGCGGCGAGCCATGCACCCTTGGTCAGGGCTTCGTCTGACTCAGATGCCCAAGCCCGTTGCCAGTTACCCTGCGAGAACATCTCTGCTGCGGTGATTGCCACAATTAGAGCTAATCCGGATTCAAACGAATCCATGTACGACATCGAGCCGATGCTCCAGGAATCTTCGGGATTGTATGCCTTGGCATCGGCAATCAGGCCATCGATGTCTCCTCCAAACAGCACAAGCAGCAAAGCTACCACTAGGAACATGATGGTCCATGCTTGCACGCGGTCAGTTGCTAGAGATGCGGGAAGGCCTCCCCTGGAGATGTAACCTGCGGTGACAATACCTACCATTGCCATTGGAATCAGTGGCTCCATCTCAGAGAGTGTCTCCATCGCCTTGCCAATTGCAGTGAACTCAGCGAACAAGAAGGTGAACATGTAGAAGATAGAAATCAGTCCAACGTATACTTGCATCGGCCTGCCTAGGCGTATGCGCACATAGTCCGCTAGTGTGACTCCCGAAGGCAGCCTCTTGCGAATCATAGGTCCGACATAGGCCAGCAGAAGGAATGGTGTGGCAGCCGAGACAGCATAACCCACGACATCCCAGAAGCCTCCGTAGTAACCAACCTCAGAAGGCCCGAATAGAATCCATATTCCCATCCCAGAAGCGAACAGGCTCAATCCAATTCGCAACCAGTTCTGGCTGCCTCGGGCTGCCATATAGGTGTCCGAATCCATATCCTCCTCGGATGCGGCTGAGTAGCCAATGTATCCGAAGAATCCGAGTGTCCCTAGAAGCAGTGCATAGGAAACTAGTGTGTCCATCAATCCTCACCCATGAATGGGTAGTCCCAATTCTGTGGGATGTCGATTGCCCGCTTGACTGAGCGCGGGCTAATCCAACGGAGCAGATTTAGAGGGCCCCCTGCCTTGTCGTTGGTACCACTAGCACGTGCTCCACCGAATGGCTGCTGGCCAACGACTGCCCCCGTCGGCTTGTCATTGATGTAGAAGTTCCCGGCTGTGAAGCGAAGAGCGTTAAACGCGTTCTGTATGTTGGACTCGTCACTGGAGAAAATCGAGCCGGTGAGAGCGTAGGGTGATGCCTCGTCGCAGATTCTCAATACATCGTCGAAGTCCTCATCCTCGTAGACGTATACAGTAAGTACGGGTCCGAATATCTCCTCTACCATGGTCTCAGAAGTCGGATTAGTGGTGACTATGATCGTCGGCTCGATGAACCATCCTGTGCTGTCGTCCGAGCCACCTCCAACGATAATCTGACAGCAATCACGATTTTCTACGCGCTCGATGTAGCCGGTAATCTTGTCAAAGGCCCGCTGATCTATCACAGCGGTCATGAAGTTCGTGAAATCTCTCGCATCACCCATGTTGATCTTACCAATCTCTGCACACAGGTCATCCGAGATAGCGGTCCAGACGGATTGTGGGATGTAGGCGCGACTGGCTGCGCTGCACTTCTGTCCCTGAAACTCAAAGGCACCGCGCAGCAAAGCGACTAGTAGACCCTGGCGATCACAGTCGGGGTGAGCGACAACGAAGTCCTTGCCCCCGGTCTCCCCCACTATTCTCGGGTATGAGCGAAGGTTCGGCAGTGCGAGTCCGATTTCCTGCCACAGCCCCTGGAACGTGGCTGTCGAACCTGTGAAGTGGAGTCCGGCAAAGTCGGGATTCGCTAGAGCAATCTCGGTAATCTCTGCGCCCGATCCGGGGAGGAAGTTGATCACGCCTGCTGGCAATCCAGCCTCCATCATCAGTTGCATCAGGACGTAGTTCGAATGGTACGAATTTCTGCTCGGCTTCCAGATCGAGGTGCAACCGACTAAAGCCGGGGCACTGGGCAGGTTTCCTGCTATACTGGTGAAGTTGAATGGAGTGATGGCTAGGACGAATCCCTCAAGGGGACGGATCTCAGTGGAGTTCTCGACGCCGCTAGGAGATATCGGGGGCTGGAGGTAGTCGTGGAAGCCGCGTGCGTAGTGGCAGTTGAAGCGCCAGAAGTCAATGAGTTCGCAGGCAGCGTCTATCTCCGCCTGAAACACCGTCTTCGACTGGTTCAGCATGGTGGAGGCATTCACTCTCATGCGCCAGTCGCCTGCCAAGAGGTCGGCGCATCGCTCGAAGACCGCGCAGCGGCCCTCGAGACCTAGTTCGATCCAAGCCTGCTGTGCGTCGACAGCGGCAGCGCAAGCAGCCTCCATCTCCTCCCTTCCCGCCAGGTGGACGTTGGCGAGTATGTGCCCGTGGTCGTGCGGGATGACCTGAGTGGTCGTCGTGCCTGTGTAAATCTCCTCGCCGTTGATGATGCAGGGTATCTCTACAACTTCTGACATCTGCCTATCTACCTCATCCATGAGGGCGGATTTCTCGCTACTTCCGGGGGCATAGCCCAATATCGGTTCATTGATTGGTTGAGCCATGATGAGTCTCGCTCGGAGATTCCATCTAACATTGTTCCGATTAAGAATTTAGAGGAAACCTAGGATTTTCTCTCCCACCAATTACTCTTCTTCTCAGCGGATTCGAGAACTTCAATTTCTACCCATGATGAAGGATCGAGGTCGTTCCACTTTCGACGGCCCGAAGGAATTGTCGATCCAGTTGAGGAAAACCAACCCCCATTGAACCAGTCCCTAGCGCCGGTATCTTGTCTGTCATCGATAGACCATCCGGGCCTGCCTCCCTCGTTTGCAGCGTAATAATACAGACGATTATTGCTATCGCCCATCTTGTACCAGTCCCTACCATTGATAATTTCAGGCTGCCGAACATAGTCTCCCCTATACTCAGGATATGGGTGCTCGGTGATTCCTATTCTCATGGGTCCGACCTTTCCGAGTCTTGGAGCGGAGGAGGGGTCCTCGGGAGCCACGATGCCCCATCTAATAGCACCCAGTCCCATGATATTCATTGACAGTCCGGCCAAGAGGAATGGGAGCGAGAATGCAATCATGAAGACAGAAAATACTGGGTCCTCGAGGCTGAACTCGCCGGTGCTGAACATCATGAGTGGGACTAGAGTGAAAGGAAGCCCGAAGCAGAATAAGAAGAGTCCTCCCATAATCGGGCCAATTCTTCGAGCTATACTCATGAAACCACTTGATTTGTCCACTATGTCCACTCGGTCGGCTCGTCCTTCTTTGCCTTCTTCCATGCCCTGTAGCATGACTTGCATACTGTGACACGCTTCGAATCCTTGGTGAGTCCCGACTCTCCCCAAACGTCAACTGCTCTGTCGAAGGCCAGTTTGCGGCCGCCAATCTTCTTGTCGGACCAGTTGTCACATCCTGCGACGTCGCACTTTATTTCGCCTACGTATTCCCCGGCTTCCTTCTCCTGGGGGCCAGCGGCGGCTGACGCTGCATCACGCCTCTTACGTGCATTGGCCTTGAATCCCATATGGCGCTCGCCAAAGTGGACTGATTAGAAGGTTGCCTCATCCGCAGGGAAGTCGAACGGACCTCCTCTGCTTGCAACTGATGCACGACGGTCGGGGCCGACACCAACACTGACGATGGGGACTCCTGCTAGGTGTTCGATACGAGCGATATACTTCTTGATGACTTCTGGGAAGGAGTCGAATCCACTGTCCTCTGACCTAGAAGCGTCAGCCATAGCTAACCACTCTTCCATAGAAATCGCTGGGAACCCTGGATGAGTCTCGTAAATCGGAGTGCATCTCGCAAGGTCCTCGCTGGTGGTCGGCATGACATGGAGTGTTCTTCCATCCATCTCGTAGCCAATGCATATCTTCAGTTCGTCAAGCCCCCCGAGTACATCCAACTTGGTGACTACCAAGCCAGTGTAGCCATTGATGCGATTGCTCTCACGTAGTGCCACCATGTCCAGCCATCCGGTACGTCTCGGTCGGCCCGTGGTGGTTCCGTACTCATTGCCCACCTGCGCCATGTGCATTCCGGGACCCCCTTCCAGAGAGAGTTCAGAGGGGAACGGGCCATTGCCAACTCTCGTCGTGTAGGCCTTGGTGATCCCGAAACACTGGTCTACGTGCCCAGGGTGGATTCCAGCACCGTGAGTGGCGTTGGCCCTACTGGTCACCGACGAGGTAACGAAGGGGTAAGTGCCCTGGTCTATGTCAAGCATAGCCCCTTGGGCTCCCTCCAGTAGTACCCTCTCCTCATTCTTCAGAGCCATGTCAACCATCAGTCCGGTTGGTCTGATTGCATCCGAATAGCGCTCAAATATCCATTTGAGATCCGACTGCAGGGCATCAGCCTCAATACCATCACTCACCCCTACGGTCTCAAGTTGCTTACTCATCCGTTCTGCTTGAGTTTGGATCGCCTCTTCATCGGCAACCAAATTAGCGAGGTCGGCGAATCTGATACCTACTCTCTCTATGCGATCCCGATAAGTCGGTCCGATGCCACGACCGGTCGTGCCAACGACACGGTCTGCGCTGTCATACAGTCTGTGGAAGGGGAGGATGATTGAGGCCCGCTCACTGATGAACAATCGCTTGCCCTCAGGTCTTTCGCCGGTTAGATCGTGCCACTTGTCGAGTTCTTCTTCGAGGACCCAAGGATCGATGACCATGCCATCACCAAGGACGAGATTGCAGTGTTCGTAAGAGACTCCCGAGGGTATCTGATGGAGTTTGAGAGTGGTGTCGCCAAGTACGATTGTGTGGCCAGCATTGTTGCCCCCTTGGAAACGGACGGTCCACGTCGAATGGTTGGCTAGTTGATCTATGGCCTTGCCTTTACCCTCATCACCCCACTGGGCTCCAAGTACGACGCTAGCAGGCACCGTAGCCTCGGGCAGTATGAACTGCGGATGAATGCTTTGGCGTGAAGCGAATCGTATATCCTAGAGATTTTCCGGTGGGAAGCGATTATGAAGGGTTGTCAGGTCGGCCGGACTGCATGGCTCAGAGGCACCCCGAGGCAGAGGCTCGTCTACTCAAAAAGTGGATATGTATGCGTTGCTCTGCGACCCACAGGGGACGAAAGCCGAGAGTATGCCGTAAGTGCGGATACACGGGTCTGCGAATGAAGGCTGCCGAGCGCAGGAAGACATGAGCATGAGTGTCGGGTCTGCGGGACTCGAGGGCTTCGCTCTGAGTATAGGACTCATACTCGCTCTAGGCCCACAAAACGTGTTCGTCCTCAGGCAAGGCTTGCTGCGCTCGCACGTGTTCGCAGTATGCTTGGTCTGTTCCCTTGCCGATGCCAGTCTGATAGCAGCGGGAGTGCTCGGAATGGGTTCAGTGCTATCAGGCATCGAGGGAGCAGAGTTCTGGATTGCTATTGCTGCGGCTGTGTTCCTAACTGGATACGGCCTGTTGCGAATCAGATCTGCTATGAATCCGGTTGGAATGTCCACAGAAGGTGAAGGAGAAAGCGAACTAGGGCCCACTATAGGGGCGGCTCTTGCGTTTACCTTCCTTAACCCACACGTCTACGTCGATACGTTTCTTCTAATCGGGGGTGCATCGAGTAGATACCTCGGTGATGATCGTCTGGCGTTCGGAATCGGCGCTGCTACAGCTTCGTTCGTGTTCTTCTTCTCTCTCGGATACGGCGCTAGGGGCCTCTCCGGAGTTCTGAACAAGCCGGAATCTTGGAGATTCATAGATCTTGGAATTGCTTGCATAATGTTCGTGATTGCAGGGGCGATTCTGTTGCCGCACCTATGATAGTAAATGCTTGAGTGCCTCAAACAGAGACTGAACATCTGCCTGTGAGTTATCGATGTGAGGAGATACTCTGAGCAGTCCAGCCCGACTTGTCACTAAGATGGAGTATTCGTCCTGAAGTCTGCGGGATATATCCTCGCTGTTGACTCCTTCCGGGAGTCTCAAACTGACTATGGCGCTACGCTCTGAATCTGAAAGCGGTGAGACAACCTCGATGCCGAGGAGCTGTGCACCATCTATGACCGAGTCAGCAAGTGCTAGATCATGCATCCAGACCTCTTCAATCCCCATCTCGTTAATTTCCTCCACCGCAGTGGCAAGCCCGAGCGCTGCGCCAAAGTGGATTGTGGTGTACTCGAATCGGCTGGCATCCCCTGGTAGCTCCATACGGTCAGCCCTGAGGTCCCAAATGTCAACATGACTTCGGAATCCCAACAGACCGGGGTTCAGGTCCCCTCTAATTTCTGGAGAAATATAAGCGACTGCGGCACCGTAGGTGCCACGAAGCCATTTGTACCCAGAAGACACTATGGCATCGGCCCCCGACAAGGCGGCATTGATTGGTACCATTCCCATTGACTGGGTCGCGTCAACTACCAATAACGCCCCCACCGAATGCGCTGCATCTGCGAACCTCCTGATTTCGTAACGCTGACCATTGGAGTACTCGACGTGGGACAAAGTGACCACCGAAGTGGCATCGTCTATCAAATCCAAGATGTCATCTGGATTGGTATAGAGTGCCTCGTCGTGATCTGCGAGTCTAATTTCTGCACCGTTTTCCTCGGCCACCCTGCTCCAAGGATAAACCGTGGATGGGAAAGCAGTTCTGGTGGATACTATGTTGCTACCTCTTGTAGGAGAAACTGCCCATGCCAGAGAGCATAGAAGTTCGGTCGCGCTCGAGCCAACACAAACATCTGCGACCTCGCAGGAAAGTAGTCTCGCGGTGGCTCTACGAAGGGGCATCATTCCGTTCTTCTCTGCCTCTCCGCCGAATTCTGCCGCGCCACCGCGTGCAAGAGCATCGGACCATTTCATGGAGGCCTTGTGTGCTGCAGGCGAGGTAGTCGCCACATTGGCGTAAGAGAGGTTTGTCCAACTCTTCATGCGAGCCCCTAGATGGTAAGCGACAGGTGTTACGCACTTCAAGGCTCAGGAGCGTTTAACTTCGTTCAGAAGGGTCTCTAGAACTGTCTGAATCTGTAGGCACAGGGGGCCATAGTGGATTGGCAGGTTAGCATCGTTGAAGATATCATCTAGGATTGAGGCGGTCATGCCCAACCTGAGGTCCATCTCCTTGTCTTTGTTGAGCAACCACTTCTCAACCGCGTCCTTCGCAGATGCCCTGATGTTGCGGGGCACCTGTGTGTCATCGAGTTGACCGAGGACTTGGGCAATCTGCTCTATCCTTTCTTCGATGTCGGTCACGCATATCCCTCTGACGCGGCCACCTAAGGGGGGTCCTTAAGCGCATCCCCGGAACTTCCCTAGGGTGACTCACCCATCCATGCTGCCCATGGCATTTCGGTGTTAGAGTGGCCCGCCCCCTCGCCCTCCAAAGCAAGGGAGATTAGGCCGACGGATACGCCATCGTCGATGAGTTCATTGATACCCCATTGCATCGCCGATTCTATAGTCGACTCAGTCGAGATTATCTTGTCATGTACTTTGTAACTAAGCAGCGATCTGGTAATAGCCTCACCGACTCCGGTTGCAGCAACTGCGAGATCGTGGTCGGCCCAGAATCCAGATCCTGGCAGAGGTACATCTCCCACTCTGCCTGCTGGACGGTAGCTGGTCCCTCCCGTACTGGTAGCACAAGCCAGAGCCCCTGTAGAGTCCCTAGTGATGATGCCCACGGTGTCTCCAGCCCCTACACGGGGAGGCCTGCCCTCGACGGCTGCCTTGAGATGGCCTTTGGAATCTGCCCAGACCCTTGCACCGCCACCGGCTAGTCCGTTAATCTCCTCGTCCAGTAGGTCGGCTGCGACTCGTATCGGGTTGGGCGTGTCTCGCATAGCTATCACGAAGCCCATGCGACCGTCCGAAGTATGCAACGAGGCGTCCAACAGAACTGAACCATCAGTCCTGTATACAGCTCCGGTACCAGCGTTGAACACGGGGTCGTCCTCCAGTATTACGCATGCTTCAACTGCTGCCTCAACAGCGGAGCCGCCGGCTTCAAGGATGTTTGCCGCCCGGGCGATTGCAGTCTCTACATTTCTCTGCCTAGGAGGTCCTGGGCCTGCGCCGCCATGAGCAACTGCTGCTGGGACTGCCATACTATCACTACACCATTCTAGACTCATTCACAGACTCGTCATTCAATCTCAATCGGAGTTGAAGCAGTATGGCTAGGACGAATATGATTCCTGCTACTCTGAAGCAGGTGTGGTAGGTCCATAGGCCTGTTCCCTGAACTGTAAGAGACCACAAGTAGGCGGCAAACAGCGGGCCAATGATACGCGCTAGGGCGCCAAAACCTTCCTGTGCCCCCATCACCATTCCGAGTTCATAACCCCGTGACCTAGTCTCGAAAGTCAGCAGCGAGGACTGGGTCGGCGAGAATAGTCCGTTGCCTATAGCTAGGCCAGCAGATGATGCGAAAATCAACCAACTTACATCATTCTGGACATACGGAATACTGGCTATCCCGACACCGCACAGTAGTGTTCCTGTAATCATCAGACGGGGCATGCTGAACCTGTCAGTCAGCGGACCAATGAGTCCTCCTTGGATAATAACACCCAGTAGTCCAATGAAGGCGAATATCCAGCCGTTGTCAAGTTCACTCCAGCCAAGGCCGCCATCAACAGGAGTCATCGATGTGTACAGGATGAATGTTCCGTGCATCATACTGAATCCCATCAGGAAAAGAAAGTTGATAGAAACCAATGTGGATACTGTTGGGAACTTCATGACCTTGACGATGTTAGTCATCATCCCTCCCATTCCGCTGAACAGCGAACCATCAGAGGGGGTTCGGGAGTCGGGTGGCAGGGTTTCGGGGAGTCTCGTAACAGCGAGAACCAGTGAGACCAGTGAAAGAGCACTGGAGAACAAGCACGGGAGCAAATAGGGGTGTTCTATCCAGAGCTGTCCATCGAACGGCGCTCCGATGCTGCTAGCCGGATCGGAAAGAATCCCTCCGATGAACGGGCCGATCATGAAACCTAGTCCGAAGGCAGCCCCTATCATACCCATTCTGCGAGCTATCATCTCGGGCTCGCTGATGTCACCAATGTAGGCTCGGGCAACGGCGATGTTGCCGTTACCGGCGCCTGCTAGGAAGCGTGCTACGAGCGCCATAGCCAGACTTCCAGAAAGACCGAACACGGTGAAGAAGACTGTGTTTGATAACAGTCCGAACATCAGGATAGGTCTGCGCCCCATCCTGTCACTGAGAGAACCCAGTACGGGAGTGAAGATGAACTGGGCTAGAGAATAGGTGGCGATGACGATCCCCACCCAGAGGTCTCGGCTACCAACATCCACGATACCTTCCGCGGCAGCGAGATCCTGAACGAAATAGGTAAGGAACGGGATTACTATGGTGAAGCCGATCATGTCGACTAGGACAACGAGGAACAGTATGCCCATAGGGGATTTCTGCTGCTCAGACACGGACATCCCCGCTCTGCGGGGATGATACAGAACTTGAAGCATTATGACGAGCAGTTGCTCAAGCCGATGGTTGAGTGTCGGTACCCTTCGAGATGGTGTCTATAACCTTGGAGAGACGCTCGACCAAACTGACCTTCTCTTCGGCCCCAACGAGTGCGTGCTCGAGAACCTCGTCCAGAGAATCCACGGGCAGTACCTCGACCTCCTTCTCCCACTTCTCGTCCATCAGAACGTCCTGCAGGTTGGAGCGGGGAATGATTACTTTCTGAATACCGGATTTAGCGGCAGCCTCGATCTTCGCTGTGACGCCACCCACAGGTAGAATCTCTCCCCTAACAGAAAGTGAACCTGTCATAGCTAGGTTCTGCTCAATCGGCACGCCCTCAAAAGCACTGATTATAGCGGTGGCCATTGTGATTGATGCACTGTCTCCATCGACATTGTGAGTCCCTGGAAACTGGACGTGGAGATCGAAGTCCTTGATGTCCTTGCCAGTGAGTTTCTTCACGACTGCGCTGATGTTAGTCACGCTCTCGTTAGCGAGGTCTGAGAGGCCGCCAGTAGCGATGACTCGTCCCGACATTCCCTGAGCTGGTGTAACCATGGCCTCGACAGGCAGTACGACCCCAGAGTAGTCAGAGAGGCCACTGTCAGCCCCTAGAACAGCGAGGCCGTTGACCCGCCCTACGCGATTGCCGCGGTTGACTAGCATGGCATACTCTGCTTGGCGGTCTAGGTAGCGATCGGCCACCTGCTGCTCTAGAGGCTTGGCAATCATCCTCGCTCTGGTGACGTGCTCGGCACAGGTCATCTCTACTCCCTCTTCAGCGGCTAAATCACCAGCGATGCGCACAAGTCCACCGAGTTCTCTCAGACGTAGTGACAGTTTGCCACGTCGGCCGCTGCGTCTCTGCGCCTCTTTCAGAATTAGAGATATCGAGCTGCGGTCAAAGTGAGGTATCGGCCTGCCGGAGCCTTTCTTGAGCTCATTACGGACCTCCTGAGCGATGAATCGAATCAAACGACGACGGTTGCGCTCGGTGTCACGCATATCGGTGTTGACGTAGACTTCGTAGCCGTATCCTCGGATACGACTGCGTAGAGCAGGGTGCATGTTCTGTACGCTGTCGAGGTTTCCTGCGGCGATGAGTATGAAATCAGTTGGGACTGGTTCTGACTTGGTAAGGGCTCCCGAGGAGCGCTCAGATCGACCACTAATGGAGAGTTCTTTCTCCTGCATGGCAACCAGCAGTGCCTGTTGCTCTTCCATTCTGAGCATACGAATCTCATCGATGTACAGAACACCCTTGTTGGCCCTGTGCACGGCCCCAGGTTCAACCCTCTCGTGAGCAGGAGTGGCGAGGTCGGCACCCGACTGGAACGGGTCGTGGCGAACATCGCCCAGAAGAGCTCCGGCTAGAGTCCCGGTGGCATCAACGAATGGGGGCTCGTCTTCGCGCTCGTGCTTAATCAGCAGTTTTGGAATGTTAGCATCGTCGCCCGCTGTCAGACGGGTCCTGAGAAAGAAGTATCCAAAGACGAGGATAAAAGAGCCGAAGATGAATGTCAGTATCTCGCCGCTGGAGATGGTTGCAAGCAGTAGAGCAGCGCCGATTACCAAGGCCACGAACAACAGGGTGCGGTTGGTCCTTTCTCGCTGAAGTCTAATTTGCGCCTTCCTTTCTGAAATGATGCGTGAGCCTCGTCCAGCAGGTACGGTCCTCACCTTGGGTTCATTCTCGTCCTCGTGATTTCGGAACACAAGGATGTCCTCGAGTTGCTCCCTAGGCAGGAATTCAGTCATAGAGCGGGCGAGCATCGACTTGCCCGTCCCAGGCTCACCGACCATGATTACGTGTCGCCTCTGTTGGGCGGCCTTCCTGACCACTATCGAAGCAGCCTCTTGGCCAATCACCTGATCTACCAACTTCTCCGGAATCGGCACATCAGCCGTCGATGTGATATCGATCCCTTTAATCCAATCCTCCACAGGGTCTTCACATACCGGATCCTTGTCCTCGGAGACGCCGAAAGCCGGACCATCCTCCCATGATTCCAGAGCGTCCTCTTCAATCTCAGTTACGTCCTGCGTGTGCTCGGACCCTCTCGACATAGTGCTCCCCCGGGGTAACTCCTGATGCTGGCACCTTCTTGAAGGTGCGTTATAGGTAACAAACCTCAATGAGGCGGTTATTCGCGTCGGCGGAGGTACTCTGCACCGTAGTAGTGCCACTGTTCCATGGTCCATCCCGGCGGCAGACCCTCAGGCGGTAGCGGAGGGATCATCGGAGGAGGAGGGGGTGCTTCTCCAGTCAGATCATTAGAGTAGGAATCAGCCTCCTCATATGCCTCAATCTCAGAAGCGAAATCGATAGCCGACTCCGCGTCGAGTCCTTGACGGCGCAGGACAATGGCCAGCGCCAGTACAAGAGCAATTGACAGCATTAGTCCCAGAGCTATGAGGCCTGCTGACATCATCGAACTCATGCCTCCGGTATTGGTATTGGCCTCTTCCTCATCGGGTTCTTCAATGACCTCCTCGGCCTCAGTCGCATATACTCGGAACTGCTCCTCTGTGACTCGATCGAATCCGTCCTCGTCCTCACCCTCGGCAGTGAGGGTGATGTAATCTCCCACGCCGAGTCCCTCTCCGCTCACCGGGTAGACGATGAAAGGCCCGAGGTTGTGTGACACCCCTGAAGAGTGGCATATCCCGGTGATACTGTTGCACACCGTCCAAGTGATTCTGATGTCACTGAGCACGTGCTGGCCGGTGTTCTCGATAGTAACAGAGGGATCTGAGCCATACTCAATGGTGCTGAAAGTCGCAACTAGGTCCGTATCCCAGTATAGTGGCATATTGTCAACAACAGTGACAGTAATCGTGTAGGCACTGGCGTCGCCGTGCCTATCCTCTAGAGTGATGGTCACAATCTCAGTACCAGCCTCTTCCCAAGCCATGGTCAGGATTCCGGTAATCGGGTTGAACTGGGCGGCACCCGCAACGAAGGTCATCGCAGACGCCCAGATCTCCTCGTCGGGATCATCGATGTCCGTCATTAGGTCAAGGAGTTCTAGTGTTATCCTGTCTCCAATCTCAACGGTGAATTCGTCAATTCCAGCCATTTCCATCCGCGGGGCATCGTTGACATTCAGTATGTGGAACGTGATGACGGTGTCAGAGAATTTGACTCCGTCGCTGGCTCTCAATGTGAGGGCTACGACGCCAATGGAGTCGTCATCTATGGAACTGACAGAGAGAGTATGTCCCGAGACACTTGCATCCACTAGAGCTCCGTTAGATATCTCCAGCAACTCTAGAGTCAAACCAGAAACCGGCACAGGATAGCCGTTGTCATCAGTGTCTGAAAGGTACTCAGACAGGCCGAAACTGGCTGAACCACCCTCATTGAACGATTGCGAAGGGACCGGTGCCCACCTTGGGGCACCATTCTCCACCACGTTGAACATCATCATGCCTGAGTTACTGTCATCGCCGTCATTGATAGTGACGAATATACCCTGAGGAATAGGATTGCCTTGGCTGTCTCTGATGACCTCGCTGAACTCGACAACAATCTCAAGTGAGGACGAGTCCCACTCTATGAACTCGGGCGAGTTGCTGTCAATCTGCAGCATTGAAAGCGGGGTCTCGGCATCGTACACCAGACCCATTATGGAGACTCTTTCCTGAGTCTCAACCTTGACAGTTGGCATTCCTGCATACTGCGGGTAATCGCTACTTAGCACCGCAGGCAGGGCGTTACGCAATTCAAAGGCCTCCTCGGAAATCAGCCAGTCGCCATACTGGCCACCAGCATCCACCCATCGGACCCTGAGATCGTAATCTCCCACCTCAGCATTGAGAGGTGCGTCGATGGTAAACACATAACGAGCGTTTCCTCCGCTGCCAACCAAGTCTGAGGAAGCTATCCATGAGTTGTCCCACATGTCAGTTCCTGACTCAGCGTAATGCAAAGTCGGTGTCATTGTGGACATGTCGTCGACCATGTCGTTAGACAGGGCGGTGGACTCGAACTGGATGGATTCCCCTCTCTCTATGGAGGTGGAAGCGATGGAGGTTGGCTGATTGGACACTGGAGCCATGTCATGCAGGGCATTGCCATCGGCGTAGTTGTTCGACGCGACCCGGTCTCCGGTCAATCCAGATAATTGCGCCCTGAAGGTAGTGGATCCAGAAGCGTACGGCTCTATGTCGGAAGTATCGAACTGGATGGTGAGGGTCTGAGTCGCCCCTGATGCTAGATTGGTAATCGCAGAGCCACCGACATAGACCTCGTCCAAGCCGACGAGCTCGTAGATTGAAATCTCGCCACTGTCGCTGTAAGGGTCGACGCCGTAGTTGGTCACCTCGACAGATAGATCGAGAGTGTCACCCGGCACGAATCCAAGGTTTCCATTATGGTTGTCAGCGTCAAAGTCGGAGACGCCTATGTCGATGAGCGGAGCCATGTCTAGGTCTGCTGCAGTTAGGAAGTCGTTGTATGAGGTATGGGGGCCATCCATCAGGGCTACGACTGGCCAGAAGTTCTCAAATTGGGAATTGCCACCAGCGGACCTGACTGTGTTCAGAGGAACTGTCCAGGTACTCTCTACGGCGTCGTTCGGAGTCAGCGACAACTGCTCAAAGCCGTCCCCGTTGCCGTTCAGCAACCACTCCCTCCAGTTGTGGTGCGGCCTGACTCCGTTGTCGTAGGCATCGCCGCCTACCTTCTCGGTAACAGCAGCGTAGAGATATACGGTTACAGAAGATGATGGGCCGAGGTAGGTCGACTCAACGGTAATGGTGACTTCATTCGTCGCCGTGTCTAGGGCTATTGAGAGTTCAATCGCGTAGTCCGCGACATCCGAACTCATGCAGCCTCCCGTTGTGAAATCTGCATCGTAGTAGTTCGATCCTCCCGCGCCGACCTTGTAGCAAGTTCCGCTCTGCTCATCAGCGAATGAGAAAGTCGGATATCCGGATGAGGCGGCCATGACGTGGTCGTGGCGGTTAATCGGGCTATCTGAGGGCCAGCCCCCTGAAGACGACTCAAAGATAGATACGAAGGTGAAGTCCTCAGGATTAGATGCCTTCAGGTTGGCCAATGAGGGTGATGCGGAGTCCATGCACGGAGGGCACCAGTGGGCACCGACGTACTCTCCGAACACCGGGTGACCTGGGCTGGTTGCGTAGAGCGGCACTTCCTCTTGCTTCAATTGCTCTCTTTCCTCGACCTTCTCATCCATCGCCATGAAGCCCGTGAAGGACATCACGACAACCAGCAATGCTAGAGTCACCGGCTGGACAATTGATAGCATTCGCACTGTGGTCATCGATAATTCCCCCTCGCGGCGCCGTATAACCGTGTTGTACTCAGGATAGTTGCTGAACCGGCTCTTTAGAGAGCCGAAGAACTTGATTAGGCAGAGTACGGCCCCGGAGCGTGAATGAGGACGGTGGCGGCGAGTGGGTCGCGCTGAGGGAGGACGATGGACGCGCCTACCTGCTGCGGCGAGCCCCTGGTGAGGTCAAGGTGAAAGGTCTCGGAAGATTCGATGCCGAGCAACTCCTGAACGGATACTCAATTGGAGATAGGATTACCGTCGGCCAGAAGTCCTTGTCCATCGTTGACCCGGCACTCCCTGAGGCCCGCAGGAACATGGCTAGGAGGGCCCAAGTAATCGGCGCCAAGGATTCTGGATTCCTCGTCTCTTGGATGGGCATCGGAGTGGGCTCGAGAGTACTTGAGGGCGGTCATGGCTCGGCCGGTCTCGCCATGCATCTAGCCAATGTCCTAGGCTCTTCTGGCACCCTCATCTCAGTCGAATCCCGGCCCGAACACGCTGAGGTCGGTCGGACCAATATGGAGCGTCTAGCCGAAGTGCTACCTGAGTTCCCAGATTGGCACCTGATTGACGGTGATCTAATCGAAGTCGGACAAGCTGTCTCAGGAATTTGTCAATCCCTCGATGCGGCGATTATCGATGTGGCCGAGCCTTGGCG
>Ga0163108_10001482_pt1 | contig 17210 bp, 13 predicted proteins | sample Fk1155metaG_FD_109644 | JGI IMG/M metagenome (GOLD analysis project Ga0163108, IMG submission 109644) | Marine microbial communities from the Central Pacific Ocean - Fk160115 155m metaG | ecosystem: Environmental > Aquatic > Marine > Oceanic > Photic zone | place: The Central Pacific Ocean...
ATTTTTTGTAGCAACTCTTCCCCTGTTAGCTTAGGCATTTTTAGATCAACAACTGCTAAATCAGGAGGATTCCTTGATAGGCCCACTAAAGCACTTTGCCCATCTATATAAGTCTGCACTTTGTAGCCTTCCCGCTCAAGTGCCATGCTAATACTTGTTAAAATATTTCTGTCATCATCAACGAGCGCAATAGTTTTTGGCATAGTTAAGTTCCTGTTAATTTATAGTAGTTTAAAAAAAATTGTCAAAATTTAGGCATCAGTGTGCCTCACCCCAATTATTACCTGAATTAACGTTTACATCCAATGGCATTGAAAACACATGATATTCAGAACTTGAGATTGATTCCATTGTTTTCTTTACTATTTTTTCAACAGCTGCCTGGTTGGCTTTTGAACACTCAAAAACTAATTCATCGTGTATTTGCAGAAGCATTTTTGCATCATAAAATTTTTTTGAATCAGCTAATTCTTTTATCTTTATCATTGCAATTCTTATTATGTCTGCTGCGGAACTTTGGATTGGAGCATTTATTGCAGCCCTTTCTTGAAAACTTCTAACGTTAAAATTTTTATCATTTATGCCTCTTAAGTGGATTCTTCTTCCAAAAATATTATTTACGTATCCATTTTTTCTACAAAATTTAACAGTAGAATGCATATAGTTTCTTATCTCTGGAAATTTCTTAAAGTAGGAATTTATAAATTCAGAGGCTTCCTCGTTGGATACCGAAATCTGTTTAGCGAGACCATACTGTGTTATTCCGTAAATTATTCCGAAATTAATTGTTTTTGCTTTCCTTCTTAAATTTTCATCAACTTTTTTTAAAGGAACGTTAAAAACTTGACTGGCTGTTAAACTATGGATGTCCTCTTTGTTAGTAAATGCATTTTTTAACTCCTTCACATCAGCCAGATCTGCCAAGATTCTCATTTCAATCTGATTGTAATCAGCTGAAATTAAAATGTTGTCCTTCTCAGGAATAAATGCTTTTCTAATTTCTCTACCATCTTCGGTTTTGATTGGTATATTCTGCAAGTTAGGGTCACTTGATGCCAATCTTCCTGTGTTGGTTGCCGCTAAAAGAAAAGACGTGTGAACTCTATTTGTGTTTGAATTTATATGCTCTTGTAAAGCATCAGTATAAGTATTTTTTAGCTTTGAAAGCTGTCTCCATTCCAAAACTAAGCTTGGAAATTTGTGTCCTTTAAAAGCTAGATCTTCCAAGATAGCTGCGCTTGTAGCCAGACTTCCTTTTTTTGTTTTCTTTAAATTAGAAATTTTAAGTTCGTTATAGATTATTTCGCCAAGCTGTTTGGTTGAAGCTATATTAAATTCCTTTTTAGCTAATGAGTAAATTTCTTTTTCGATTTTTTTAATTTTATTTTCAAATTTTTTTGAAAGCTCTTTTAGATAATCTCTGTCTACCTTAATACCGTTAATCTCCATATCTGAAAGAATTTTTATCAAAGGCTTTTCGAATAACTCATAAATTTTATTAAGTTTTTCTTTGTCTAACCTATCTTTTAAAATTTCATAGAGTCTAAAAGTGACATCGGCATCCTCGCCTGCATATTCTGTTGCTTTTTTTAAGTCTACATCTAAGAAAGTAATTTTTTTTTTTCCTGTGCCAACTAAATCTTTGAAAGTAATCGTTTTGTGATCTAAATGAAGTTCTGACAAAGTATCAAGATTGTGTCTATTAACTCCTGCATCCAAAGTATAGGAAGCTAACATAGTATCCTCTAGAGGTTCTGCGTTTATATTATATTTTTTTAAAATGATATTATCGAACTTTATGTTTTGACCAATTTTTTTAATACTTTTGTCTTCGAGAATTTTTTTAATTTTCTTTAAAACTATATTTGTGTCCAAACATTTTTCACTACTATGTTTTAAAGGTATATAACACGCATAATTAGGAGCGTAACAAAAAGAAATTCCAACCAAGTCTGCTTCTACCGGGTAAAGAGAATTTGTTTCTGTATCAACAGATATTAAAGATTTGTCTTTGAGAGCAGATATCCATTTATCAAGTTGTTTTTCCTCTGTTATGGTTTCATATTTTTTTAAGTCAATTTTTTTTGTTTTGTTTTTTTGTTAACGTCGCTGGTCTTACTAGTTGATTCTCCATAAAAGCTAATAACCTGACTTAAGAGTCTGTTAAACTCCATCTCTCTTAAAAAATTATATAATTTATCTTTTTCGATATCTTTTATTAAAAAATTTTCAATATTTCCCTCTACGGGAACATCTTCTTTTAAGGTCACAAGTTTTCTACTAAGTAAAGCGGATTCTCTGTTGTCAATTAATGTTTGCCTTCTTTTTTTTTGAGAAATTTCTTCTGATTTTTTTAAGAGCGTATCTAAATTTTTATATTTATTAATAAGCTCTGCAGCCGTCTTAATTCCAATTCCTGGAACTCCAGGTATATTATCAGAAGAATCTCCTGCGAGAGACTGCACATCGATCACTTGTTTTGGTTTTACTCCAAATTTTTCTTCTACCTCTTTCTCTCCAATAACCTTGCTCTTCATTGGATCAAAAAGCCTTATATCCTTTGAAACTAGCTGCATTAAATCTTTATCTGAAGAAATAATTGTAACTTTGGCTCCTAAATTAATAATCTGTCGTGCATAAGTTGCTATTAAATCGTCGGCCTCATAATTTATCTGCTCAACGGAAGGTAAATTAAAAGCTTTTACAGCCTTTCTTATGTATTCAAATTGTGGAGCAAGATCCTCTGGAGCCTCTGATCGATTTGCCTTGTAGTCTTTGTAAATTTCATTTCTAAAATTTTTTCTAGCAGAATCAAATATTACGGCAAAATGTGTAGGCTTGTTTTTACTGTCATCAGATCTGGAGTCTTCAAGAAGTTTGAAAAGCATATTGCAAAAACCAATTACGGCTCCGGTTGGTAGTCCGTCACTTTTCCTGGATAAGGGGGGTAAAGCATAATAGGCTCTAAAAATATATCCCGATCCATCAACCAAATAAAAATGATCTGTTTTTTTTATTTTGCTCATTTAATTAATGATATATTAATTTTTTTAATGCTAATATGATATTAGATTATGAATAAAATTGCATTAAGTGCAAAAAATTTAACTAAAGTTTATCAAAAAATCAAAGGGTCTAACAATTCTACTTTGGCTTTAAACAAGCTAAATCTTGAGGTGGCCCAAGGTGAAGTGTTTGGCCTTTTAGGTCCAAATGGCGCCGGCAAAACAACTTTTATAAATATTCTGGGAGGCTTAGTAGTAAAAACTTCGGGCACAGTCAATGTTTGGGGATTTAATTTAGATAATAATCCGAGACAAGTTCGAGCGTCCATAGGAATCGTTCCGCAAGAAGTAAATTTAGATGCCTTTTTTAGCCCAAAAAAATTACTTGAATTACAAGCGGGACTCTATGGTGTAAAAAAAGAAAGCAGAATTACAGAAGTTATTTTAAAAATGGTATCTTTAGAGAAACAAGCAAACTCTTACGCAAGATCTTTGTCGGGAGGAATGAAGCGAAGACTGTTGGTAGCAAAAGCCATGGTTCACCAACCACCAATTTTAATTTTGGATGAGCCTACAGCGGGAGTTGATGTGGAATTAAGAAAAAATCTGTGGTCCAATGTTAGAGAGTTAAATAAACTTGGAGTTACAATCATACTCACAACACATCAGCTTTATGAAGCTGAAGAAATGTGTAATCGTATTGCGATAATAAATAAAGGCAATCTTGTGGCTCTAGATACAACGGAAAAACTTTTGCAAAGAATAGAAAGTAAGAAAATTAAATTTAAGGTAAAAAATCTGAGTAGTTTTGAAAAAATTAAAATGAACGGTGTAAAATTTTCAAAAAGTGATTCGGAAATAACCGCAATTTACGATAAAAAAAAATTTAGATTTGACGAAATTATAAATATAGTCAAAGAAAATGCTGAAATAATTGATATTTCTACAGATGATGGAGACCTAGAAGACATATTTGTAGAACTTACAAATAACTAGCTTTTTTCTTCAAATGAAAGTAAAAATATAAACATGGAATTAATTAAAAATTTAAAAGAAGTTTCTCTATTTAAAAATCTATTTTTGGCAATTTTTGCAACTATCATTCTAGCTATCTCGGCAAAAGTAAAAATTCCATTATTATGGTCTCCAATACCAATGACCATGCAAACTTTTGTGGTTTTATCAATTGGTATTGCCTTTGGATGGAAATTGGGTTTATTTACTGTTACGCTATATTTGGCTGAGGGTATTGCTGGACTACCTGTTTTTGCTGGAACTCCAGAAAAAGGAGTAGGAATTATTTACTTTGTTGGACCAACTATGGGCTATCTGTTGGGTTTCTTGCCTGCAGTTTTTTTGACGGGTTATTTAAAATTTAGTGACTGGACAAAAGAGGGAAGGAAAAGCTTTCAATTTGTTCTATTAAACTTTGTTAAATTATTATTACCTTTAGCTGCTATATATTTGCTGGGTGTCTTCTGGCTAAGTCAATTTGTTGGTTGGGAAAAAGTTGTCGCATTTGGGGTTAAACCCTTTCTTTTAGCCGACCTATTTAAAGTTGGGCTTCTGTCTCTTTTAATGCCAGTAGTATTTAAATTGAGAAAATTTTAAAACTTAGCGTGGAGACCGTTTAGAAAGAATTCTTTGAAGGGTCCTTCTGTGCATTTTAAGGCGTCTAGCAGTCTCAGAAACGTTCCTGTTGCATAGTTCAAATACCCTGTTGATATGCTCCCATTTTACCCTGTCTGCAGACATTGGATTTTCTGGTGGTTTAGCCTTCGAATCAGGCCCTGCCAGCAGAGCTGCTTCTATGTCGTCAGCATCCACCGGTTTTGCCATATAGTCTGTGGCTCCTGCTTTTATGGCGGCAACAGCCGTGGGAAGGTTGCCATACCCCGTTAGCATCACGATTCTGCTGTCCTTTTTGACATCATTTATCTCTTTTACGACATCCAAACCATTTCCACCTTCTAACCTGAGATCAACAACAGCAAAGTTTGGCGGACTGTTTTTGACCAATTTTATAGCATTATCAACGCTTTTTGCGTCCTTTACCTGAAACCCTTTCTTCTCCATTGCTCTGGACAATCTTTCTCTAAATGGATCGTCGTCATCAACGATGAGAAGGGATCTATCTTCGAAATCGGAAATCTTTAAACCTGGGGGTATTCTGCTCATCCTTGGCATGATGTAAGATGTATACATCAAATCAAAAATTTCAACTCATTATTTTCTTTACATAAATGTTAAAAACCATTAAACGCGGAAATTAGAGAGCTTCTTTTATTAAATTTTTGTGAAGCCTGTTGTGTAATTAAAAAATGAGGGACACATAAACGATGAGAAAATTTGGTTGTGTTAACGAGTTAATTAACACTTTGAAACCTGAAAATCCGGTCTACTGCGTCAGACCTGACTCAATAAGAAAGTCTGTGGAATTTTTCAAAAATAGCTTTCCTGGAAAAGTTCTTTATGCAGTAAAAACAAATCCTCAAGAAAAAATAATCAAAATTATTATTAACGGTGGAATACAGAACTTTGATGTGGCTTCAATTAACGAAATAAAATTAATAAGAAAAATTGACGATAAAGTTAAAGTATACTTTATGCATACTGTAAAAAGTAAAGAAAGTATTAGAGAAGCCTACTCTCAATATAATGTAAAGGACTTTGCTCTCGATAGTAAAGATGAGCTGCTTAAAATTCTTGGGGCAACAAATAATGCTAAAGATTTAAATTTGTATGTAAGGGTAGCTGTCTCAAATGAACATGCGGAAATCGACTTATCTAGAAAATTTGGTGCCTCACCAAGCGAAGCTCTAGGGCTATTGCGACTTTGCAGAGAACACGGAAAAAAGGTTGGTTTAAGCTTTCATGTAGGCTCACAATGTATGCATAAAATTTCTTTCTCAAAGGGAATTGAGGAAATTGGAAGCATAATTAAAAAAACAAAAATTGTTCCAGATGTAATAAATGTAGGTGGAGGATTTCCTTCTATGTATCCGGATTTAATTCCAGAACCATTGGAAAATTATATGGACGAAATTAAAGAAGCATTAAAAAAATTGAATCTAGAAAAAATGCCAGAAGTATTTTGTGAACCTGGCCGAGCACTTGTAGCTGAGTCCGGATCAACTATTGTAAAAGTTGTTCTAAGAAAAAAACAAAAACTTTATATCAATGATGGAACTTATGGATCCTTGTTTGATGCGGGGGTACCAAACTTTGTTTTGCCATCAAAAATGATTACAGATGGAAGAATTCTTTCTAAAAAATTAACAGATTTTAACTTCTATGGACCAACCTGTGATAGTCTTGACTATATGAAAGGACCTTTTTTATTGCCTAATAACATTAAAGAGGGAGACTATATTGAGCTTGGTCAACTTGGTGCTTACGGAACAACATTTAGAACAAAATTTAATGGTTTTTATTCAGACGATATCTATCAAGTAGATGACAAACCTATTCTTTCGATGTACGATCGTAAAGATAATGTCAATTACTTGGTTGCGTAATGAATAAGAAAAATGGTCCTGCCCTAGGACACAATAAAAAATCACTATTAAAATCAGAAGTAGAACACATAGACATAACATCTTTTGACGCTAGAAAGATCATTGAGTCTATGAAAAAAATGTCCTTTACATCAAGGGATACCGCAAAAGCTGCTGAAATTTACAATGAAATGATAAAAGATAAAAATTGTTCGATATTTTTAACAATTGCTGGTTCAACTTCTGCTGGCGGATGCATGAATCTCTATTCTGATTTAATTAAATACAATATGGTTGATGCTATTGTGGCTACTGGAGCTTCCATAGTTGATATGGATTTTTTTGAAGCATTAGGATTTAAACATTACCAAGGTGATCAGTTTCAAGATGATAAAATTTTAAGAGAGAACTATATAGACAGAATATACGATACCTATATTGACGAAGAAAATTTGCAAGTCTGCGATAAAACCATATGTGATATAGCTAACAAATTACTTCCTAAGGCTTATACTTCTAGAGAATTCATTAAAGAAATGGGCAAATATTTAAAAAAAAATGCAAAAAAGAAAAACTCATTAATTGAGGTTGCTTATGATCATAATGTTCCAATATTTTGTCCAGCATTTACCGATAGTTCTGCTGGTTTTGGTTTAGTAATGCACCAAGAACAAAATCCTTCTAAGCACATTACAATAGACGCTATAAGAGAGTTCAGAGAACTCACAGAAATTAAGTTAAAATCTAAAAACTCTGGTCTATTGATGGTTGGAGGAGGCGTCCCAAAGAATTTTGTTCAGGACACAGTAGTCTGTGCAGAGCTTTTGGGTAAAAAAGTTGATATGCACAAATATGCCATACAAATAACTGTTGCGGATACAAGAGATGGCGCCTGTAGCAGCTCTACGCTGAAAGAAGCAAGCTCTTGGGGCAAAGTTGACACTTCCAAAGAACAAATGGTTTTTGCAGAAGCCACTAGCGTGCTTCCTCTAATTGCAAGTGATGCTTACCATCAAAAATTTTGGAAAAGCAGAGAAAGAAAAAATTTTTCAAATCTATTCGGGTAAAAATTGAATTATCTATCTAACAAACAAGGTTTTCTGGGAATTGACAATAAGTTCAATATAAAAGAGAGAGCTGTCATTGTTCCTTTTGGATTAGAAAAAACTGTCAGTTATGGTAGTGGAACCAAAAATGGGCCCAAAGAAATAATCAAAGCATCACATCAAGTTGAATTATTTGATGAAGAATTGAATTGTGATTCATATAAAAAAATTGGTATTAAAACAATAAAACCTTTTCCGATTAAAAAAAGAATGGAAGAAGCTTTGAATCAGATTGAAAAAATTAATGAATCTTTGTTAAAACAAAATATTTTTCCCATGACGCTAGGTGGCGAACACTCGATCACACCAGGATGCATTAGGCCTTTTGTAAAAAGGTTTGATAAACTTTTTTTGTTACATTTTGATGCTCACGCTGATCTAAGACAAAGTTATAATGGAAATAAATTTTCTCATGCCTCGGCAATTAGAAGGTGCTTGGATTATAAAAATGTCAGCGTCATATCTTTTGGTATAAGAAATATATCGGGAAGTGAAGTCTCTTACTTAAAAAAGAATAAAAAAAGAATAAATATTTTTTGGGCAAAAGACAAAAAAAAATGGAATTTAAATTTTTTTAAAAAATTGATAAAAAATAAAAATATTTACATTACTTTTGACGTTGATGGTTTTGATTCAAGTCTAATGCCAGCAACTGGAACTCCAGAGCCTGGTGGACTCTTTTGGGAAGAAACAATGGAAATTATAAAAATTGCATCAAAATACTCTAAAATAGTTGGTGCGGACATAAACGAGCTGTCGCCTATAAAAGGGTTTCCAAGTTATAATTTTTTGGTGGCAAAACTAGTTTACAAAATTCTCTCTTATAAATTTATAAATTTCAAATTATAACATCAGAGGTATTCCAGGTTATTGTAACCAAGGCACCTCCTTTTTCTAAATTTGAGAAATTTAAAGAGGCTTTTTTTCTTTCAAGCAGAGTCTTTCCTATAAAAGTTCCTAATCCCAAACCGGCTTTAGAACCTAAATTTTCTGACCTGGTTGCGATATAGGGTTGACCAATTCTTTGGGAAACATCATTTGGAAAACCGGGACCATCATCGGAAATGCTTATTTTAATTTTCTTAGCATCAGAATCCAAACTCACTTTCACCTTGTTTTTTGAAAACTTTATTGCATTGCCAATAAAGTTACGGATTCCAAAGGTTATTTCTACAGATCTATCCATTAATATTTCTTTTTTAGCTTTATCTAAATTTAAAATAATTTTTTTTTCTGATATTTCTTCGAATGATCTCGTGATTTCGATGAGTAAGTTTTGCATAGTAACCTCGCTAATAAATTTATCATCTTCGATTTGAGCCTGTGATATTTTTTTAAGTATTTCACTACACCTTTTGGCTTGGCTTAATAACAGGTCAATATCCTTTGAATGTTTAGGATTTTTGATAATTTCTTTTTTTAACTCTTTTGCGATTACTGTTATTGTTGACAGTGGAGTGCCAAGAGAATGAACGGCTGCAGCCGCTTGTAGTCCAATGGATTCTAACTCCCGTTCTTTTGCCAGTATCAATTCTAGCTCTTTTAAAGCTTCTGCTCTTTTTCTCGACTCAAGTCCAAACCTCGCACCAAAGTAAGTTAAAAAAACCAGGGCAACAACAACTGATATTGGCATTGCATACAAATAATAATCTGGAATTATAAAATCGAAATCACCAGGATGAGGCAATGGTAAATGGTAAAATGTAATCGTTAATAAAAATAGTATTGTAGAAAATACCAATATGAAAGTATTTTTCAAAGTTAGTAGAGTAGAAGATACTATTGAGGGCACAATCAAAAAAATTACAAAAGGATTCTTTATGCCGCCGGTCAAAAATAATAAAAAGCTTAACTGAAAAAGGTCATAAAATAAAAAAAAAGTCGAATCTAAAGTTCTCAACTCACTTTTTTTTAACCATAGCTGCAAATAGATATTAGTTATTGCCCCAAAAAAAATTATTAATGAACAGTAAAGAACCGGAAGTTGAAATTTAAAAATAAAATGAACCGTGTATATCGCAATTAATTGCCCAACAATTGCAATCCATCTTAAAAAAACTAGAGTTTTTTTTTCTAAACGCAAATTCTCTTCTGTCTTGAAGAGATCCGAGAGATTCATAGTATTTAAATATCTAAGTTTTCAACCTCAAGGGCTTTTTCAGTTATGAAGTCCTTTCTAGGAGCAACCTCATCACCCATAAGAATTTTAATAATATTTTGATCTTCCTTAGATTTTTCTTTAGTTCCTTTTGAATATTCAACTCTTAACAAAGTTCTATTTTCAGGATCCAAAGTTGTTTTCCACAACTCTTCTGGATTCATCTCTCCAAGTCCTTTAAATCTTTGGATGCTTAACTTTTTCTTTTGTTCATTAATATAATCTTCTAAATCAGCTTTTTTTAATTTTTTAGACCCATTTTCAGAAAAATTTATAATGTGTTTTTCTAAATCTTTCTCATTTTTGATATACGTACTCTTTCCTCCTTTTGTTAATTTAAAAAGAGGGGGTTGAGCTAAGTACAGATGGCCTTTTTCGATCAACTCATTAAAAGGCTGGTTATTGAAAAAAGTTAATAGCAAAGTTCTAATATGTGAACCATCTACGTCAGCATCAGTCATTATAATAATTTTTTCATATCTCAGATTTTCTAAACTAAAATCTTTGTAACCTGTGCCGAGTGCATTTATTAAAGTAACAATCTCGTTCGAAGACATCATTTTGGACAAAGTTCTATTTTCATTTCCATTCACTCCGTTTCTTCTTTTTTTATCTTCGTTAATATAGGTGTTTAAAATTTTTCCTCTAAGCGGAAGAACGGCTTGAAATTCTCTTTTTCTTCCTTGTTTAGCTGATCCGCCAGCTGAATCTCCCTCTACAAGAAATAGCTCTGTACCTTCCATTTTAGAAATTTGACAATCAGCCAGTTTTCCAGGGAGTCCGGATAATTCTAAAGTGCCCTTTCTTCTCACGCTGTCTCTTGCTTTTCTTGCTAAATCTCTAGCTAGGGCAGCTTGTAAAACCTTATCTAATATAATCCTGACTACTGATGGATTCTGATCAAACCAAGTTGTAACTTTTTCACTTACTATTGTTTCTACAATATTTCTTATTTCGGACGAAACTAATTTATCTTTTGTCTGAGATGAAAATTTTGGATCCGGCATTTTAATTGATAATACTGCTGTCAATCCTTCTTTGATGTCTTCGCCTCCTATAGTTACCTTGTTCCTTTTGTTAAGATTTTTTTCAGAAGCATATTTATTTATAATCCTTGTTAAAGCACTACGAAAACCAAGTAGGTGGGTTCCTCCGTCTCTCTGATGAATATTGTTTGTGAATGCCAAAACATCCTCCGAAAACCCAGAATTCCACTGCAACGAACACTCGACGATTACTTCTTTTTTTTCACCTTTTATGTAGATTGGTTTTTTAAAAGTTAATTTTTCATTCTTGTTAATTAAAGCTGATTTTTTCTGATCAATAAAAGATACGAACTCCTGTATTCCTCCGTCATATTTGTTTTCATAAGATTTACTTTTAGCGCCTGTTTCATCAATTAGAATAATTTTTAAGCCTTTATTTAAAAAAGCCAATTCTTTCATTTTTTTTTGTAAAATCGTTGCACTAAATTTAATTAATGAAAAAATCTCTTTTGAAGGAAAAAAATTAATTTTGGTGCCTGTTTTAGTTGTTTTTTTTATAAATTTTAATGAATTTTTTGCTTTTCCATCTTCGAAAGAAATAAAATGTTCTTTTCCATCTCTGTAAATAGTTAAATCGAGTTTTTGCGATAAAGCATTAACAACTGAAACCCCAACACCATGTAGGCCTCCGGAAACTTTATAAGAGTTTTGATCAAATTTTCCTCCTGCATGCAACTGTGTCATTATGACTTCCGCTGCGGACTTCTTTTCCCCTTTATGAAGGTCAACAGGTATACCTCTTCCATCATCTTCGACTGTAATAGAATTATTCTTGTGCATTATAACTGTAATATTTTTACAAAAACCGACAATCGCCTCATCTATGGAATTATCCACTACCTCGAATACCATATGGTGTAAACCGGAACCATCGTCTGTATCACCAATGTACATTCCTGGTCTTTTACGAACAGCTTCTAACCCCTTGAGGACTTTAATCGAGTCTGCTTTGTAACTATTTTCAGAATTTTTATTTTTTGTAGTCTTCATAATTTTATCGGAAAATTAAATTATAACATTTTTTATCAGTTATATGAAATGAGTTTAAACCTCGAATAGAAATTACCATTGATAAACAAGGAAAATATTGAATAAATTAAATTTATTTTGTAAGAAGTGATATTTTTCAAATTTTCATTGGCATAATTACAAAATAGCTTTGTTTGTCAGACTTATCTAAAACCAAAACTGGAGAAACGGCGTCTTGTAAATTCATTGTAATACTCTCATCTTCTATTTCAGAGGCGATATCAAGCAAGTATCTTGAGTTAAAGCTTACAGTAAGTGGGTCTGAGCTGTAATTGGCTTTTAATGTCTCTTTTCCTTCTCCTGAGGAAGAACTATTAACAAACAACTGAATATTATCTTTGTCCAAAGTTATTTTTACACCTTCCTTTCGATCAATAGAAACTGTTGTGACTCGCTCAACTGAATTTATTAAATCTTTTGCGTTAACTGACAAAATTTTTGAATTGTTTTTTGGAACAACCTTTTGATAATCGGGAAATTTACCGTCTATAATTTTCGAAGTTATTTTTGAATTACCTATTTTGAATTGAATTTTTGTATCGCTAGAATAAAGCAAAATTTTTTCATCGCTTTCTTCTAAAAAACTACATAATTGAAAAACAGTTTTTTTGGGCAGAATAAAGGATTTAATTTTTCCAGTATTTTCTATAGGCATGCTACTAGATGATAATCTGTGACTGTCTGTTGCTACGCCTGTTAGATAGAACTTACCGTTAGACTCTGTAGTGTGTATAAATATCCCGTTCAGATAGTGCCTGGTTTCATCGTTTGACATAGATATCTTGTTTTTATTGAGCAATGATAAAAAACCTTTTTTGTTTAAAGTTATTCCTTCGTTATTAAAACTGTCAGAAAAATTTGGAAAATTATCTACTGGTAAGCATAAAAGATTAAATTTTGAACTTTCGGCAGAAATACTTAGTTTGTTTTCATCTTTTAAGCTAAAAATAACATCCAAATTCGAAGGTAATTTTCTTAATAGATCGTGTAGTACCGTTGCAGAAGTTGTTGTGCTCCCGTCTTTAGTAATTTTCAGATCAGTAATTTCATCATAAAATACCAAGTCTAAATCCGTCGCCACAATACTCAGTTTGTTGTCTTTTACCTCCAGCAAAACATTAGAAAGTATTGGCAGTGTATTTTTTCTTTCAATTATATTGTGTGCAAAATTTAATGATTTTAGTAGGGTGTCTCGTTTTATTTGAAAGTGCATTTTAATCGCTTAAAATGATCGATTTTATCTCCTCGACATTTTTTTTCATTTCTTCATTATTTTGGTACAGCTTTTCTATAGTCTTAACCGCATGTATAACTGTGGTGTGGTCTCTGTTTGCAAATTTTCTACCAATTTCAGGTAAAGATCTCGTAGTTAATTTTTTAGCAAGGTACATGGCAATTTGCCTGGGTCTTGCCAATGGTCTAGATCTTCTTTGTGAAAGCATTTCCTGCAAGTTTATACTAAAAAAGTTCGAAGTCACATTTTGAATTTTTTCAATAGTTGTAATTTTACTATTTTTGTAAACATCCTTTAAAATTATTTTACAATCATTGACGCTAAGTTGTTTTTTGCTCATTTTGCTAAATGCAACAATTCTATTAAATAAACCGATAAGCTCTCTGATATTTGAGTTCGAATCTTTTGCCAGATAATCTATAACATCTTCGTTTAAATTAGGATATTCTTTAAAGGTATTCTCAAATTCTATTATTTTATCTTTTAGAATTTTAAGTTTTAATTCATATTCTGGAGTTCCAATATCAACTACTAAACCGCCTGACAATCTAGACTTTATTCTGTCTTGCACTCTGTCAAGTTTATTAGGAGCGCGATCTGACGATATTACGATTTGTGAGCTTTTATCAAATAGACTATTAAAAGTATGAAAAAATTCTTCCTGTAGCCCTTCCTTTCCTCTGATGAATTGTATGTCGTCTATTATAAAAACATTAGCTTTTCTAAAAAAATCTTTAAAATTTACCATTTCATTTTTTTTTATCGACTTGATGAATTGATACATGAATCTTTCAGCAGAAATAAACATAACGTTATTTTTTTCTTGTAATTCCAAGCCTATTGAATTTATAAGGTGCGTTTTTCCAAGACCTACGCCTCCATAGATAAAGAGCGGATTGTATCTTGAAAGTTGGGTGCATATTTTTTTAGCAGATAAATATGCAAGTTTATTGCTTTCTCCCAGAACAAAATTATCAAAATTTAAGTTGGAATTTAATCTATTATAATTCAGCACAGAGTCTTTGATGTCAGACACATTATTATTATTCTCAAAAGTTTGAGAGTATATGGCCCTGTTATCTGCTTTATCCTCCTGAATTTGAAACTCAATTCTATTTATGCTTACCTTGTGCTTTTTGATTGCGTCAAGAATTTTGTCAGCATATCTCGAAGTAATCCAGTCTCTAAAAAACCTTGTCTGAACGCCTAAAACCACATAGTGATTATATTCCTTAAGTAATTGAATATTTTTTAGCCAGCTTGTATAAATTTGAGAACCTAAAGTTTCTTTTAGGCTCTCTTGAACTCTGTCCCATTTTAGCAAACTCTCTTCTGATAAAAGCTGTTTGTCTATTTTTAAAGATTTCTTTTCCATGATTTTCTTTTAAAGAAATATTTTTTTATATCTTATTTTTTTTTAATTCAATCTCTGTGGGTTGTATTTTAAAAAAAAAAATAAAAAAATTTTTAGGTTGTAAAGCTATCGCTCAAATAGAAAAGAAAAAAAATTCAACTTTGAATGTAACTATTCTAGATTTAGATATTTTTTTGAAATTTAAATTTCCAACAACCTTTGATTGATTACAACTAGGTCTTGAGATTTTTTATTTTTTTAGAAACTCTAGAAATTTTTCTTGAAACACTTTTCTTTTTAACGACACCCTTTTTTGCAGCTTTCATTAATTCTGACTGAAATTCGGAATAATATTTCTGGATTTCTTTCTTATTATTATTTTTTAAAATTGTTTCCATTTTTTTAACGGCTAATTTGTATCTTCTCTTCCAGAACTTATTGATAAGGGCCTGTTTTTCTACCTTTTTGACTTTTCTTATGGCTGATTTTGTGTTTGGCATGAATGCAACGTATATATCTTTGAAATATTTGGGTCAATATTTAATTATTTTTGACATATAACATTATTAAAAAATGAAAAATATAAAACAGACCAAAACTGAGCTGGTAAGAAGGGTTTTTGACGATACCTTTAGTAAGTATGATCTTATGAATGACCTAATGTCCTTAGGAATTCATCGCGTCTGGAAGAGCAGATTAATTGATTGGATGAACCCAAAAGAGGGTGACCATTTAATTGATGTGGCCTCTGGAACGGGAGATGTTGCTAAATCTTTTTTAAAAAGAATACAATTTAAAGGTGAAGTAACTTGCGTGGAACCCAACAAGCTAATGTTTGATTATGGAAAGACAAAATTGAAAAAGTACAAAGAAGTTAAATGGAATTGTTCAATGGCTGAAAAATTACCATTCAAAAGTGAAACTTTTGATCTTTATTCTGTAAGCTTCGGTATAAGAAATTTCTCAAATATCGACATGTCTCTCAAAGAAGCTAGAAGAGTTTTAAAAAGCGGTGGAAGAATACTGTGTTTAGAGTTTTCTAAAGTAGAAAATGAGATGCTAGACAAAATTTATAAGGTTTATTCAAAATCGATTCCCTATTTAGGAAAATACATTACAGGAAAATCAGAGCCTTATGAATATCTGGTTGAAAGTATAGATAAATTTTACGAACAAGATGAACTTTTAGAAATTTTTAAAAAAAATGGATTTGATAAAGTTGAGTATAGAAGTCTTTCGGGAGGTATAGTTGCAATTCATTCTGGTTGGAAAATTTAATTATGTTAAAAAAAATTTTTCATTTATTTAAAATTACAAGAAAATTATCAATTTCTGGTGCTGTGGAGGTGCTTGATGAAATCAAACCAATTCCAAAAGTTTTAAAATTTGTTTTCTATATATTTTCATTTGGATCAAATAGTAGAATAGAAAAATCTAATAAAACTTCTGGAGAGAAACTCTGCGAAGCTTTGGAAAGCATGGGAACAACATTTATTAAATTGGGTCAATTTTTAGCAACTAGACCAGATATAATCGGAGAAGAAATTGCAAAAAAGTTAGAAAAACTACAGGACAAACTACTTCCTTTCGGCACAAACGAAGCCAAAGAAATTATAAAAAAAGAGATTGGCGAAAAATCGTTCAATAATATTGTATCGTTAAAAGATCCAATAGCAGCAGCTTCGATAGCACAAGTTCATTTTGCAAAAATAAGAATTGATGGTGCAGAAAAAGAACTTGCTATAAAAATATTAAGACCAAACATTCATCAAATCTTTAATGAAGAACTTGATGCCATAATGTTCCTTGCGTACATAATCGAAAATCTTTTTGAAAAAACAAAAAGACTAAAACTGGTTGAAGTTATTCATTTGTTAAAAGAAATTACCAATGTTGAAATGGACCTAAGATTTGAAGCTGCAGCTGCAAGTGAATTACATGAAAATACAAAAAATGATAATTTTATTAAAGTTCCAAAAATTTACTGGAATTATACGTCTAAAAAAATTCTAACCCTAGATAAAATCCAAGCAATCTCAATAAGAGAAATTGATAAGTTAAAACAATCAAACATTGATCTAAAAAAATTATCAAGAAATTTAATACAGCTTTTTCTAAAACAAGCTGTAAGAGATGGTTTTTTTCATGCTGATATGCACCAAGGTAATTTATTTGTTGATAAGGAGGGAAATATTATACCGATAGATTTTGGAATCATGGGACGTTTGGACAAAAACAATAGAAAATATTTGGCAGAAATACTTTATGGTTTTATTCAGAGAGACTATATTAAGGTAGCTGAAGTTCATTTTTTAGCAGGATTAGTTCCTAAAAACACATCCAAAGATGATTTTGCTCAGGCCTTAAGATCTATTGGAGAGCCTATATTTGGACAATCAGTTAAAGATATATCGGGAGGAAATTTGTTGGCGCAGTTATTTGATATAACAGAGAAATTTAATATGGAAACTCAAACTCAATTACTTCTTCTTCAAAAAACTATGGTCTCAGTCGAAGGTGTTGCTAGAAAGTTAAATCCTGAAACTAATATTTGGGCAATATCGAAGCCAATCTTAGAAGAGTGGGTAAAAAACACAAAAGGACCTGAGTCAAAAATAAAAAAAACAATAGAAGTTTCGAAAGAAATGTTGGAGAGAATACCGGATTTACCCGACGTTATGGATAAGGCAAATATAGCTCTACAAATGTTAGCTGAGGGAAAGCTTAACTTATATGCTGATGGGAGTAAAAATCTTGAGCTAGAAGAATTAAAAATGAAAA
>Ga0163108_10001483_pt1 | contig 17196 bp, 1 predicted proteins | sample Fk1155metaG_FD_109644 | JGI IMG/M metagenome (GOLD analysis project Ga0163108, IMG submission 109644) | Marine microbial communities from the Central Pacific Ocean - Fk160115 155m metaG | ecosystem: Environmental > Aquatic > Marine > Oceanic > Photic zone | place: The Central Pacific Ocean...
TCAACGCTTTCCAACCAGTAATGGTCGGGTGAAACGGACCCTGACAGGGGCCTCATTTTTAGTACTTGGGCTTCGCCCCGAACGGCGTCGCCATTGAGCAAATCCACGTGATTATATGAAACCCATACACCGTCAAGGGGACCCGCCGATGCCGACGGTGGATAGGTAAGTCGGTATCCAGCAGGCACGGCAGAAGCGTCCATCGTCACCGTGAAACCCGGGTTGGATCCTACCTGCAGAGCCTGGTTCACAGCGTCCTGGAAATTACCTTCTGCAGGTCGCGTGCGAAGCAACGGCAACGGACCACTCACCGTGTCCGGCCAGGTGACCGACCAAGGGCCTCCGTCATTACCCGTTACTGTGACATCTGCAAGCTGTCCGCCCAGTGACTTTATCTTGGTCTCAACAACCGCGGCGGCCGCGCCCTTAGGAATACTGCTACTGATTTTATCCACGCCGGCAATTGAATAGACGATGTAAAACGCAGCCTTGTCGTCGTCAAACGTCAGGTGCTGGATTTCACCGGTCGCTGCGGTACCCTTGCGGGCCTCCGCGACGGAAACACCACGAGTAGCCTCTAAATTCGATACGTCCATCTGCTCCGCGGGAAATAAGACGGCGTATCGCGCAGGCCCATTCACCGCCGTGCTAACTTCGATCTTACCCGCCCACGAAAGAGCAACTCCCTGGTTGTCTTTCAGTCCATGCAACGCCGTTTCGACCTCACTTGCCGTTGCCTTGGTGGAGAGTGCGGTGGTGCGATAGGTCTTGGACGACGCTTCCAGGGAGAGCCAGAAAGTTCCCGCGTACGTGCCGAAACTAATCTTTTGCCCGGCCGGTGAAACGGCCGTTTGACTGACAGTAATATTCTTTGCACCGACCGTATTCCAGGATACGTCACTACCAAAGCTCACGGTCTTTCCGCCATGGGTAAGTCGAAGTACCCCCGAACCCTTCCGTGGACCATGTAGGAAATCATCTGCCTGGACCTCCAGGCCACCCCCGCTGACTTGTCGCACGGACCATTCAACGTCCAGGCCACCCGCTTTAGAGCTGCACGGATAGGTAACGGTATAAAGGTTGCCATTAGGCTTAGTTTCACTGACCGCCACCGTCTGCGACGCATCGGTCTTATCAGTAAGTGTCGTGCGCAACGCGGCCTGGAGTTCCGTTGCCGTCCAGGCGCTTCTTAGCTTGACAGCCGTGAAACCATCGTTGGGAAGGCAAACATCTGGAAGGCGGAACCGGAGACGACTGTCGCTGGCAAACCCTTCAAGGTTCAGCAGCGTCGTTACTTTATTGGTTTCCGGATCAACGTAGAGATGGCCGGAATAGCCCATGCTCTGCTCGTAACGGCCCGTGGAAAGATCCAAGGAAGGAATTGTATTGGTAAAAGCGAGATTCACCACGTCGCCGAGATTCGGTTTACCTGGACTGGAGTCGGAGATAACATTGGCCACCCTCTCCTCCGTTACTTTCGCGACGCGAAGGGACTGGTTTTGTGATGTACCTGCACTCCCGAAGTCGATGTTTATTGCCGGGAGAACCCCAAAAAACTCGCGGTGGGGATAGTCTCTCAACATCACCCTGTTGGCAGAGGACGGGTAAGCAAAATAGACCTTGCCGTCCTCCAGTCCGGAAATGGCGGTGCCCGCCCCGTCACTGTAAACAACCGGCGTTCCGCTCACCAAGCCATGCGGCGTCCTCAGATCAATCGAATCTGACCGAAGGACATTCCACTCGTGCTCCACGTTGCCCGGTCCAAAAGTATGGCCAAGCCTGCCCTCGAGCACCACTGCAGAGAGCGTCCGCACAAGGCCCTCAGAGCCAGACAGTAAGCCTTTGGCCGAGGTGGGAGTGACCGTATAGGCCTGACGGTATTGATCAGACTGAAGCCTGGCGACCTTGGCGACCCGCAAGTAGCACCCAGCATCCGCTTTCCTCCCGGTCAGTAAATCTGTAAGTTCCGCGGAATAGTCTCGATCAAGATCCGGTAAATCGAGTGCCCCGCATTTCCTGTTTTGTTCGAGCAGTTCGTTGTTTCGAGCAAAAACATGAATTTTCATGTTGGGCCGTAGCCCGAGGTCATCAAAGACGAGCAGACGCTCATTTGACTTACCCGCAGCTTGTGAGCCTGCGTAAATCTCATCTTCACCGTCGAGCGGCGTGAATAAATTATCGTTTTCGTCACCGCTAAAGAAATCGTTGCCAAAGGTGCCAACCGCATTCGTGGTACCACGTGTCGCAAAGCCGCTGATGGGTGGCGTAACCAGCCTCGGGACTGTAGATTCTTTCGCCGCGGAAACACCGGGCGCCGCCTGGTCTCCGGGAGGGCTCGTTAGGAGGTCGCCAAGGAAGTCGTACAGCAGGGCCCCGGTTCCGCCGAGGTCCATAATCATTCCACCCGCGATACCAGTCTGGCTACCAAATGTAATGTGGCCGCCGGCAAAAAGCTTCATCTGGTCAAAAAACTTCGACATGCTGCCCATCATTCCTCGGGTGCCCCACGCCTCTCGAAGCAGACTCTTTACAGTGCTCCTGCCAAAACTTCGCTGAAGAGACGCCGTAAATACGCCTTCCTGGCTAGCAACCACACTCACTGAAGAATTTGCAGCACTGCTCGATGACGACCCCAGCGTCAGAATCGCTGAACCCGCGGTCGCCTCGGCAGTCAAGACGCCCAGTGACTGACTCCATTCGGCAGATGTCACCGATTGAATCGCGTTCTTAAATTTAAGCACCATATGGTGGGCGAGGTCACCGCTTTCAGCCGGTACGGCTACCAGCCGATCGTAGGTATTGTCCGCATCATCGAGAACAAGCGTCCATACCTCGCCCGGCTTCGGGTTTCGTGTAAAGGTATGGGCCTGCTCACGCTGACTGGTTACGGCCAGCGTGAGTCCCGTGGCCTTCAGCAGAAACCCTTGCGATCTTGTTGCCGCAGTCCCGAGCTGGGTGATGGAAAATGTTGCTGATTTACCGACGGTGACTTCATGCGAATACTGTTGCGCAGGAAATAGTCCGATCAGCCACGATGCGGCCCACTCTTTCTTGTCGAGAGACACGGCAACCGTCGTCGATACCGCTGATCCCACAGGGGTCAAAACCAAGCTCCACGCTTCGTCGTCTTCGAACCCTGTGGCATCCGGTGGAGCCACGAGAGCTACGTGTTGGCCAGCTTCACTGACACTCGTTCCGCTGGCGACCTCCGAACCTGTTCGCGACAGGGCCCAGCTAAATGCATCCGCGTAAGAAACGGGTAAGCCAGTGTCGCCCACCGGTTGGAATGTCCAGCTGGTAACTCCATCACTGGCCGCCTGCTGTCGCATCGCATCACCAACAATTCGACTGGCGGTAAGTACCACAGTAGCTTCTCGGGATTGGCTCCCCTCCGCAATCTCTGCCTTGAGTGAAGTGCCGGTTACGCTTTCAACGGAAACCGTAATCCGATTAGTGGCCTCGTGAGTTGTGGGCACACTTTTTGCGGCTTGCAAATCTGACGGGGTATATTCACTTGGTTCACACGCAATTGGGTTGGTCAAGCCAGTTGGACTCGAAACCTTACTACTCCCCTTCAGGAATCCACTATCGAAAACGCAGTCAGGGGAGTAGATATACTCGACGCTGCCCTTCGTCGTTTCCCCGTATATCTGCTCCCAGGGCTGGGCGTCACTGTCAGGCATTCCCCCGGTGGCCTTTTGCGTCTGCAGTGTGCCTCGAAGCAGGGGGCCCTGCGGGCCGTACTCGTCTCTCGGGTAATGAAAGAAGACTCGACTGTGGCCTTCGGAAGCCTTGATCGACTCAATATCAGTGGCCAACACCCAGTTCACGGGATTAATGCGATCGTATGCCAGGATAAAGTTGGTATCCAGTTCGAAGAGTGCCCCCCAGTTCAGGCCTTGCGCACCCGAGAGGTTTGACGTCAGTGCTTCGATCGAGGACAGGCCCACCGTCCCGGTTGAGTAGACATGGATATCCATGTCGTGTTCGAGCGCACTAAAATCGAGAGTATCGTGATAACGAGGCCAAATCAGCTCCGTGATGCCCGATGGACGAGGGATTTCCGCGATAACCGCTGCACCCCACAATTCAGAGGAAAACTGATAGGTGTCTGCACCGCTGCGTCCCGCCAACAAGTGAAGGCCAAGCGGATGTGACCGCGAGAGTAGGTCGTAGCCGCGGTTACCGGCGAATTCCTGGCCTACCTCAAGTAATTTCATCGCCGTGCTGGCGCCTGAACTTTCAAATTCGATTTTTGGACTGTGTAGCGAGATCGTGTCGGATCCGGTATTCACAAACAGCGAAAACACCTTGTCTATGGCCGACCCGGACAAACCAACGATTCGAGTTCCCGCCTTATAAATACTGGAGCTAACACTTGATGTCATGTAGCGATACATCCGCGTACCTCTCCAGCTGCCCTCCGCCGCATACTGGTAATGACGCTGGTGCCACAATTTCAATTCGTTAATTGTCCGCGCATTGCAGTTCGAAAGGTTATCAAGGCACCGCTGCCCCTGGCCGGTAATAAATTGCCCCTCACCGTACTCGCCAAGCGGTTCGTCCTTCGCGGTTCGCAAGATCTTCTGAATGAGTTTGTCAGGCGCTTTAAGCATCGAAGCGACAGCACCATCGGGGTTTAGTCCGGATTCAAGGAGAGAGCTGAGTACGGACGTTGCGGATTTACCAACCACGACGTTAATCGGAACTGGCGCTGCGGCGCCCTTCAAGATGCGGGGGAGGTCCGCCAGGCTTTTGAGGCTGAGGCTGCCGTCCACCTGTACCCCGTTCATGCTCTGCGCGTCAACCTTGAGCTGCGGGTTACCTGCTGCTACCACACGTGTATTATCAAGCACCACAATGAAATCGTTGCCTGCCGAAGAAACAAGCACCTCTCCGCAACCATTGCAGACCTTTTTAATCGCCCTGGCCAGTTGGTCCTGTGGAGCCTCCAGCGTGAACTTCACGTCGACACGGACCGCCTGGAAGGCCTGTTTGGCCGCGGTAGTCACTTTCACGTCGAACAACGGTTCGCGGACCAGCGTCGTGATCCGCAAGGATGCCCCATCTGCCTTGGCCGAGACACCCGGCAATGTCACGAGGAATTCCTCAAACCGCTTGGTCATCTCAGAAAGGTCGGGATCATGGCCGAACGTATAGGCAAGCTGATCCCATTCACCGTTCCTGTTGACACGGAGGTAGACTTTCTGGTTCGATCCGATCTGCCCCGGCTGCGTAAACGTGACGACGCGTTCTTGCCGGAAATCCAATTCTCCCCGTTTAACGGGAATCGGTACGCTAGATGTCACTACAGTCTTGCCAGTTTCATTGTCGGCAAGTTGCACCTTAAGACCATAACTGCCTGTCGATACGCGGGGTGGCGGAACTGCTATCTTGTAGGTACTTCGTCGTTGTCCGTTCGGAACGGCCTCCGTGGCCGTCAACCATACCGCATTTGGAAACACGCCACTGCCATCGGGTACCTTGAACGTATAGCGATACGGATCGTCCGGCCTGGCTTCCAGGCTGAACTCGGTGAATCCAACTGCTCGTATCCCATCAAGCTTTTTCTGGATGGCTTTTTGCATCGCTTCGGTTGATAACGCTGCAATTGGGTTGGCGGCGTCGGCCAGTGTTATGGCACCCGTTGTGAAAACCTTGCTGGGCGAAACCCCGGATTTCTGGCCACCCGGGGCCGCCTCAAGTTGAATTGTCAGTGTAGCCAGGCCACTACCAATTTGAGCGCTAATGCCAGTTGCGTCCAGCGTTAATTCCGGCGTGACAGAATCAACGCAAGTTTTTACCACCGAGGGTTTATCCCGGGGAGCCTTAACGTCCTTGCCAATGATATGATATTTCGTGCCCGCTGCATCGTCTCGATAGACGTCTGTCACGACGAATGGATCGATAGCCACGTTATTCATGGCCCTAAGAATTTCGTCGGATAGATTCTCGCCCGTGGAAGGCGCCTCCGGTCGCCGCGTGATCGGATCGCTGACAACTCGGGTTTTCCCTTCCCCGGTACTGGTGCTAACGGCAAAGCATTTGCACGTGTCATATTCACCTAAATCGATGGTGTACGCCCATCGTTGCATATTGCCTGGATCGACCCACACCACTTCCGCTGACCAATCATCCAGGTTCAGCGCACTCGAAAACTGAATCCGATACATCGAATCCGTTACGCCATCCACAGCCTCCACGGAAAACTTCGCATCCTGCAAATCAACGTCGGCTAGAGCTGCTTGGATAGCCAGGGCAAGGGCGCCCCTCCCCGAGACATTCGCGATTGCTGCCGTGCTCTGCAGTTGGTTCCCATTGGACTTGAACCGGACCCTAAAGTGAGTCCGGAGATCCCCTAGTTTCAAGGGAGCCAGATCTAACTCGGTCCAGCGGACCGCAGGCTGCAATACCCCCGTCTCGCCATCAACGCGATCCAGCCACATCGACAGCTGATGAGCCGTATCCCAGTTGACGACGTAGCTCCCAGCCGGATTGCCCTCTCGCACGCTAAACTGGGGCCCCAAACTCACCCCATCGCGATCCGGGCCATTAAGGTTGTCCTCAAGACTTTGCGGCCCAGTGCCTGCCGCAAACGAAAAAGCCGGCATGGTGTGTCGTTTCGTACCGAAGTCAAGATGCGCCTGAATGCTGTCGTTCTCCGCAAGGCCAAGCCGTCCGATTTCGATTGACATACTCGAGTTAATCCCGGATGCTCCAACCGTGGCGTCAGGGCCACTCGCCACGATTTTCGCGTACGGAAGGCCATCGGGATACACGATAAGAAAACGGTCCGGGCTACCCTCGTGTCCCGTGAGCCTAAGGACCCGGAACTTATCAACAGCATCGTCGCCCCCTGGATAAAGAATCGGATCGGCGAGCAACGCGTTAAGTGCTGATTCGATTGAGCTACCGAAAGCATCCGCTGCAGTCGTTGTATCATGGGCCTGGTAACCGATCTCCGCGGTGGAAGCACGCCGCAAACCGGACTGTCGCCTTACCTCCAGGGTGAGCTTGTCCGTGGCTGGGTCATTAAGTTTCAATGCGGCTAAGTCGAGTTCCTGAACGGTACGCTGGCTTCCGGCTGAAAACACCTCTGTCCAGAGAGTTTCTATGCTGATGCTTGATGGCGGGGTGACGACAAATTGACCGGCAGTCTGTCCTGCGACGACCAAATAATCCTCACCACTCGACCCCTGTAAGCCCTGGGCCAGCATTGCCGCCGACTCCGTTCCTCTCGAAACCAGGCCCGACCGAACGGTCCGACCGCTCCCGTCCTCGGTGATAACGATTCCGTACGGCGTTCCGGCGGGCACATCAGACACATCGACGACGCGCGGCTCGCCCCTCACGTAGCCACTCCAAATCGCTGAGACAGCGCCCAGCCGATCCGGTACCATAATCAAATAATGGGTTTCGGTTTCCTGTTTTACAGCGATCGAATCAATTTTGTCAGTGAATGCAGTTTGGATAGCGGTGCTATAATCTTCCTGAGGCAGATAACGAATAGCGTCGCTGGTGAGATATGCGCCGTCAATCAGCTTTAACGATAGCGAGTAGCTCGTGCCGACCTTGATTCCAGCGGGGACCTCTACTCCAACTGCGTCCCACGCGAGATGCGGTTCTTGTGCCATGACCTCATCACCGACGATCACCTCCACGCTGGCGTAGTCACGCGAGTCATTAAAAACCAGCAAGTAAGTATCCTCCAGCGGACCCGTTGCGACGGCGACGTTCGGCCACTGACTCACCGCAGACCGTAAACCCGACAGCAGGTCACCTTGCGCAAATGAGACGTCCTGCGAAACAAGCAGGCCACCACCTGGCTCCAGGAGGCTCGTACGGAAGTTAAATCGGGTACCAACAGTCATTGCGGATGATCGCAAATCCAACAGAAGTGCCGTGCGGTTGGCGTCTGCAGAAACGGGCACAACGTCAAATTGGTCCACACCGTTGGCCGTCACATGATAAAGGCCGGGAAAGCCAGTTGCCTGGGACACGTTCACAGTACTTCCGTCCGGCAGCGACGCATCCAATGCTGACTTAATAGCCGCACTATCGTTACCACCCGTCCGAGTCAACTGGGCCGTCCAGGGCGATGTGCCTGCGGCCAAGCGCGACATAATTCGATAAGGCCCATCCGCATCAACGCTGCGTAGATCAATGACCTGACTTGCAGCCGTCCAACTCGTCAACCGGACTGCCGCAATGTCCCTCGCCGTTTTCCAAATCGCATAGTACGTACCATTCGCCTCGTGTACCGAATGAAGTTTGTCCCCAACTTCTGATGTCCCGCGGATCGCAGTTTCGAGGTCTGACGCACGTAAGAGAGCGTTCTTCCTGACCTGTGACGTCTGGTACGTCGTGCCATCATTCAATTGGACCCGAAGAGAAAAATATCCGTTCGCTTGGATTGCCGAAAGGTCCAGGACCGATGCCTGCCGTGTCGAAAGTGCGACCGCCGACTGAGCGACACTAATGACACCTAGATCAAGGTAGCTGGCGTGATGCACCTCAAAGCCCTTGGCGTCTTCATCGACCACGACGGAGAAATTGCTCCTCAAGGGCTCCGAAAGGCTCTTCTTTAAGGCCGCTTGAACGTCCGCCTTGAGATCTTCGGGCTTGCCGTTAAAAATGATCGGCTCCGTTACGACAGTCGGTACATCCCCTGGGTGATCGATCCTGACTACGAAGCTGTTCTCCAATGGGTCATTGGCCACCAGTTGCATCGATGAAAGATCGATACGATTAGAGGTAAGGGTGGAGGGTGCCCATGAAGTAATCGCATTTCGCGCCTTTATGGTGACCACCGCTTGGTTCAAATCTACCCCGATCCCCGAAGTCTCCCAGATCTGTACGTGAGTTGGGTTGCGCTCGGCGTCTCGCTCCAGTACACACGTCCGGAACGTTTGCTCGTCACGGCTAAGACCGACCGACGCCAGGAACGTGGGCTCATTCAGATGCCTCTCCGCGACCGTCGCCATTCTGCGGACCGCCGTCACCGTATAGTGATCCGTCGCGCTACCATGTTGAGAACTACCCGAGATAGCGACAGCATAGCACTGGTCTGGATCTGTTGGCGCAACCCGGATCACCCGATCCTCAAGGCTGCCGGTCACAGCAAACTGGTTCCCAGCTGAAACATTGAGTGATTCTGCGAGTTTGAGATGGTAGTTAGATGCGTTGACCGGACTTGTCGCCTGTGGCCCCAGGGTGACCGAAGCACTTAAGTCAAGCGGTCGGTCAGGGCGTTCGCTGAAAATCCGCAACGTGACGGTTTCGTTGGCTTGTGGCCCCTGGACACTGCCGGTTAACTGGAGTGTCCTGATCGAGCTAGACACGCCACCAAAACTGTCTTGATGCCAGGGAATAGTTCCGGTCCGACCATACTGATTTCCCTCGGAAACCAGGATTTCATAGTTTTCGATGCCAGCGACCGTAAGATTACTCACGTCCACCTTTACCCGCCCCGCGGACTGTTGAACCACACTTGCCCCACTAGTGCGTGGCGGCAATTCCACGATCGGCTTCCGATTCATCCGCTGGCCGTAGATCAAGTGATAGGAGTCAGTCTCGTTCGGCAGTTGACGCACCACCGTATCGTTAAACTCGCCGCCCAGTCCGCGAATTTCCGTCTGCAGTGTCCCCAATCGATCGAGGTCGCCAAACGCAATCTGACCGGTTGACAAATCTGCCTGGCCCTCCTGGCGGTACCGAAGCAAGAAGGACGGCTCCCCAGAACTCATTAATCCTTTCAGGTCAATCCGGTGCACCGGAAGCACGTTTACCCCGGGGACCTTCTCTACCACCACAGATTCAATGTGATACAGGCTGGTTGATTCCAAGCTCAATACACGGGGAGAAAGAATGCTCACTGCGACATTTGGGACAGGACGGATCGCTGTAGTTTTAAAGGCTGTCTTGAGGCCCGTTTCAAAGAGGCGCACCAGGGCGTTGTCGTCAACCCCCTTAACCGTGAGCGGCGCGGTGATGACCGTAGCAGTAGAACTCGTTTCCTGGGCCTGATATCTCAATCGAACCTGGACAATCTCGTCTGCCGCAAACTGATGGGCCGATAGATCCAAAGGTACGGTCGTTTTATTTGGCGAGTGGATCCTGGTCACCACGCTTACGATCCGTCCGCTACCAGCATAGGTTGCGTAATACTGGTTGTCCGCGGAGTCAGGGTTCTTCCAAACGTGCTCCCATTGCATTTCACCAAGGTTATTAAGCTTGTCCAGGAGCTCCGCCGATTGGTCGCCTTCCTTGACCCTTAGCGTGACGGCTGATTGCCCAAGGGGCCCCTTCACTTGAATTGCTTTACGAGCCGTTGGGATGGCGCCCAAGGTTATTGATGCAGTCTCAAACACCTCCATGTTGAGTGCAGGGCGAAACGCAATTCGCTCTGACGAAAGATCAACCCAGTTCCCATTCCCATGATTGACGTGAAGCACGTTCTGTATCGCAAGTTCCGGAAATTTCAATTCCATCACATCAAGCACGGCGAACACCGTTTCAAGCAAGTCACCGTAACTCCCCGAGTACCCCTTTCCGCCGACGAATTTGCCGTGGAACACCGGAGCGTGCAGGCTATCAGAAGCAACCCGCAGATCATTTTGCTTCCCGCGCCCGCCTAGGATTATCGTGTTTTCATCAACGTCAGTGAAAAGGACCTGGGCATATTCAGCTTTTACCTTCGTGAAATACTTGTAGATTGAGTCGAGTACCTTTTCCCACTCGGTGCCCGCCAGCGGCGCCCCGGCCATATCGAGAATGGATTCGACAAGCGCCGGGAGGATCGAACCGTCGACGTCCCTGGTTTTTTTGACGATCAGGCACGCTCGATTTGCCGAATTTTCCGGACGCTGGGCTACCGTTCCACTGGGCAATCGAGGATGCACCTTACCTCCGGGCCGTAAGCACTTCTCGCGCGGCAATAGGGAGAAATCAAGATTACCCTCGTTGATCTGCCGAAAATCCAAGGTCAGGTCAGTGACACGCGAGGTATCGATTACTAACTGCTCCCCGTCACGGCCGTGATTGAAGAGAGCCTGCATGCTCATCAACGCCGGATATTCTCCGTAATTCGAACCGAAAATCATGGTGTTCTTGCCATCAGGCAGAACAAGTTTCTCGAGTTGATGAAGGCCAGCCCGAGCCATGGACTTGCCGAGCCATTTTTGCACTAGCAAACCCAACCCTGGTACCATTTGGGAGAGTGCTCGAAGTGAATGAAATGCTTTCTCCTTCAAGCCAAACGGCTCGCCGCCCAGGTGAACCATCGATGAGCCGGTAAACGGGGCTACGGTCACATTCTTGACGTCATTGGTTTCCTGGTCACCGAGCGTTAGGTGTATGAAGGGTAAATCAAAGGATTTCAGGAGTTCGTTTCCCGCGAAATAGAACGAACGGTCTGCGCCGAAATCGAAATAACCCGTATCCTCGAGACGGGTCAACTTGGAACCACCTGCATCCGCGTGAACCGCCGGCGTCAACAAGCCGGTCTTTGCGTCAAGGTCGTAACGAACGGCATCACGCAAAGAGCGGATAATATTCACCGCACCCGCTGCGACTTCTACAAGGTAATAATCCGGTACACTCCGCTTCGACTCGACAACGAGCCAGAATTTCTCGGCGTGAGAAATCGATTTCGGGACATTTGCGGACATCCGGATCGACATGGGGCCACCCTTTGGGAGTAACCCTCCCACGTTCTGGCTCGCAGGATCGGTATCTTGAAAATATCGCAGCGGGGCAACGTTAACCGGTGACATCGCAACAGCACCGGAACTGAAGTTGCTACCTCTCAGGGCGGTTTGACTTTCCATGACCTGCGACCAGTAGACCGCGGGTGACTGAAACTTGACCTCCTCGATAATACGACCGCCCGCCCCATTTGCGTGAATCCGAAGTTTCAAGGGGTTAAATAAACCCTGCGATTCCTGGATCACCAAAAGGGTATCTGGAGCATCCTCGTGCGTGTAACCCACCTCGTACGAATAGTCTTTTTCGAGTTGGTGAACGGTTCGTTTCGGAAGTGGAGATGTCGGGGAATTGAACGCAGCACTAAGCTTGGCGGCCATGTCAAGTCCGCGCTCTGCTGAACTGCCCTTAGCCAAAGAACCTTTCGCAGAAAGAACTTGTAGACTCAAGGAATCCAAACCGAGAACCAGCTTATGGCGCGCCGGATTATAGTGACTCGCCCAGGCAAACTGCAAATCGCCGTAAGGTAAGACCGAATGCACACCCGTTGCGTACGCGCCACCGAGGTTAGTCCATGCATGTAAGAGTACGTCCTCCTTGCTGTCTGTTACCGGCCGCGCAAAACGCAATAACTCGAAACGAAGCGCCTGGGCCGACTCGGTAACGACTGTGTATTCCGCTAAACCTGCCGTTTTTGCAACAACCATCCGCGGTGCCTTGCGTGTCTCCATCTGCTCTACCGCATCTGTCAGCAGCTTGTGAAACTTCAGCTCATCGACGCCACCCGTCTTTAGTAAACTCGGTCCGTTACCAAGCACCTCAAGGTAGGTTACCGGCGTGTCATCGTCCCCCATCTCCTGGAACAAAAGAACGAACCAATCCGTGGGAGCAAGGGTATCCCGGAACAGGTAATCGTTTGTGTCTCGCTCCCACGCCGTGCGATTCGGTGTGAGCCGGAGTTGATGGGCCTGGTAGGTTACATTCCCGGCTAAATAGGTATTCTGACTCAACACGTGCATCGTGGCAGCACTGCCGGGACTATCGAGTGTCAGGGTGTCATAACCGACCTGGTCGATACCCAGCGATCGGTCGCAACAAGTGGTGTCACGGTTACTGTTCTGAGCCGGTACGGCAGTAGGGCGATCTTGCCCTGCCTCCACGAGGACATGAAGCGAGCGATTTACGGTCTCACTATCATCCGAAAGGGTAATCGCATAAGTATCGCCTCCGTTTTTCCCATCGACCAACGTAACACCGGCGCCCATGTCAAAGTGATCGCTACCCTCACTGCCGATCACCGCACCCCGAAATCCAGTACCCAGCGAGTCGAAGTAAACCGGAGCTTCGGCGGCATTTACGGTCGTGTAGCTTGCGGCGCCATCGATAACCTTAAGATCGCCCGACTTGGACATTGAAACCACGCCGCCACGATTGGGCGCTACGGTAAAGGAGACTCCACCGTGCACTACTGCATCTTCGATACCCATCAATGGCAGGACCGCATCAACTGGCTCAACTGCAGTCGCAGCGCTGCCGCAAAGCTGCTCTCTCTCTTGCCTCGACGAATTAAAGTCAACGTGATAGCGGCAGGTACGTATCACGGAAGTCGTACCCGGAATTCGGTCTGTATCATCGGCCGGATTACCGACCGGTAGTTTCACGTTAACGGCTTGCGGCGGCCCCCCCGCCGCCGCGATCGGAGCTAACGCCGCGTACGCCGTCTGTGTAAAGCTACTGTATCCCTGGCCTACGACCCGCCAGGGGAAATCAGCATTTTCGACAGCCTCGTGCTGTTGTTCGATGACAACGATGTCATTACCGGGCCCCCCATCAATACCACCAGTGAGGAAGCCCCCGTCCTTGAAGGTAAATCGATCGTGTCCAGGCCCACCAGTGATGCGATCAACGTTCGAGATCACGGCCAGTGTCTTGTATTCTTTAGACAACGTCGGGATCTGGTAATCAACTTTTACCTGATTAATAATGAGTTGGCCCGCACGTATACCTCCGGCGTCCTTCAGCGAACCTGGAGTTGGTTCGATCGTGAACCGAAAATTGGTATCTCCAACGACCTTGTATTGGCTGGCGCTGAAATCGAGGGTCGTTTTAAATTTATAGGCGGTGAGGGGCGCCGGACTTGCCGGTGCAACGTCCAGCATGGTGCCGGCGACATCAAAGGCTGGATTGTCAAATACCCAGTCCGCAGCCGTTACCTGATCCTTACCAAAAGTGGAAGATTGCGTTGGCACCACGGTGAACTTGTAAGTGTTCTGACCACTTCCGCCGGTTACGCGTTCGAATCCACCAACCCTCGACGGGTTCGGCACGGGGCAGCTAAACCGCAAGCAATCGGCGAGCTGCGCTTGCCCAGCGCTGGTTACCTGGATGTACTTGCTCTTATTAGCCGCAGCGCTCACCTGGTACTCCAGGTCCCCGCTCGTTTTCGAGAAGTCCAGCCGATCCGCGGACCCGCGGCCCTTGGTTTCCAGAACCTTAAACGGTGGTTGGCCGACTGGGTTAGTGAGGTTTGGGAACCGATACGTGTCATCGCCGGCACCACCACGGTAAATCGCTCCCTCGGAGCCGCCCACGAATAAATCCGCATTTCGACTGCCGAAGAACTGAGTAGTACCTCCCGCCTCATCTACATGCGTAAGCGAGACACTGTTTGGCCCGCTCCGGAACGTCCCCGGTTTCGCCAGGTTAGCTTCCGACGCCGTCACTTTGAAACGACTTTTTTTCACGACAAGCGAAACGGCCTGAGTCAGATTCCTGGGCAGCTTACCGCACTTCTGCGGATCGCCCGCTGCTGGCGATACCACGCACAGCGTCACCTTCTGGTGGATTTCGCCAGCGGGGTCGACGTCCTGGACAATCCAGTGTTTGGCCTTGTTTGCCTTGAGTGAATTGGACATCTCGTGAGACTGCCCGGGCGGCAACAGCACGCTAAGCTTGTCCAGTTCCCCCCACTTGGCACTAGAGCCCGAAAAATTGAGCCTGGCCGCATGTTGACCAAAATCCAGCTCCGAGAGTTCCCCCTTCGCCCGGGTGACCGTTGTGCTCTTTCCCGTGACGTCACCCGTCGCGTTTACCTTTACGGTGTCCTTGCCCACGACGGTCACGCGGACCGGAGTGCCTGCTTCACCAACAGAGCCCAGCTTTACCTTTAGCTCGTACTTCGTGGCCAGCTTGGAAATCTCAACTTTTTCCAGCGTGATATCACTGCGCGCGACAAACACGTACCTTTTCTTCGGGGCCGGCCCTAACTCAAAGGTAACGCCCCTGTTGGTAAGACCAACGTCAAGATGCCCCTTGGCCTCGCTCATATCCAGCTGAATACCTTTAACGCCAGTCTGCAGGGTAATCGTTGTGCCGGCCGCGACGGTTTCCGCAGTAGCACCCTTACCGCATACGATCTTATTGTCGGCCTTCGTGAATTTACATTTCTCCGCCTGCTTCTTGGTGATCTCCCCAGTCGGTGCGGAGACTTCCCAGAGCACACCGGCATCCTGGGGCCTGGGTGTGTCATTGGCGTAGCCCAGTAAACGCCCCACCTCCCGTTCCGCGGTAATATGCAACGAGTCAATGAAGTGGGAATCACTGTAAGCGTCGCGTTCAATTTCGTCTGCGAAGACAATCGCCCAGTCATCGCGGGATCGGTTACCAACATCGACGCGTTGAGCGACCCCATCCACTTCACCGTAATTCAGAAATTGCTGGTAGCCAGCACCGATATAGAGGGTGGAATATTCCGGCACGTCGGCCGGCGGCGATAACGAGAAATGAACGTCAAGAGCAAAGAAGTCCCTGTTCAGCCGTTGCTTGACTTCCTCAAGGATGGTCAGCTCAGATTCGGCATGCCACGAGGGTGATTCGAATGGCCAAACATGCAGACCCTCCAGGTGTACCGGACCGTCGTAAACGAGGTCTCTCACCCCAGCACTATTAAGATAGATATGCTGGCCGTGTAGCGTTGTTTCATCTGCGTCGACTAACCGAAGTCCACTGATCTCTACTGTCGGTTCCGAACGCTGAACAGGCCCCGTTACCAAATCGACTGGCGAATCAAGGCCTTCTTCACCCGGTGCATCTTCTGAATCGATCGGCGACGTGCCCCTTTCATTGAGGGGGCCTGCGTCTTCTCCCTCACCAAAAATCTCTGCAAAGAAATCTTGAGGCGTGTCCACGGGAGGGCCCCGTGATCCCACGTCTAAAATGCGCCATTGGGCACCAGTCGCTGCGGCGGGAATCGTCCAGCCCGCACCGGCGCTAGACCCGTCGCGCAGTTCATTGCGTCGGCCTGCTTCCTTGTCGGAAATGTACTGACGATAAGCTGAATTATTTTGTCCAACCAATGATTGCGTTGACACCACCGACTCTTCCTGCAGTGAGTCGATGATCGCGTCGATCACGTATTCCTCAACGGCACTGCGTGGGCAGTCGGAATCGCCATTACCATCAGGGTGACGCAGGACGCGATTCGTTTCGTCGAATCCGACCCTTGGCGGGGCTAAATCAGCGAAGGGCTGGCCTTCCTGGCTTGCCACCACGGAAGCCCCAAGCAGCGGTTCGCAGGCCAACAGCATGCGTGGTTCAAGCTGTTCAGTCGAAATGACCGATCGGACGTATGGTTGAACATCGCGCGGAGCTATCCGGGACATTAAGGAGGAGCGCGATTTGTTTAACCTGCGTGGCACGGAGAACAACTATCTATCTGACAAAAACGCGATGTTTTCTGGGGCAGCGGTTGAATACTTACAAGAACGGGACTTCGGCCGAAAAGCACAAGGTCGCATGGCCTTGGACGTTCCGATAATAGCGTGTCCGTAAGCCCAAAAAGATAGCTGACGGTGGACCCTTTTACAATCAGTTGAAGCGGCGTTTTGCTCCTTTTTCCACAGCGAGTTCAACGAAGCGTAAGCAGGGCTGCGGCGCACCGTTTTTGCGGCCTATGATAACTCCGGGCTGCAACCTCGCCAGGCTGCGAACGCGGCCTAGTCAACCGGACAAAAATCCATCAACAAGGCCGCGCTCTTTCACCTTCCGATTGAACTAACATCGCGAAACGCCGCATCCTCTGCAGCGGCCAACTCGCCTGTATGCCTAGTAGGAAGCCAGCGTATCTTGTCAAACACTGAGTAGACATACTGTATGCCTACCAGTAACTCGGCACTCCTACCAGGATCTTCGCCAACATGATCTCCGAACCATATGCGTATTGTCGAGTCGATCTCGCCAGGTACTGCGGTCAGCGTGCCCACCAATAGGGAGCCGTCGACTTGAACATGGACGGAAAACGCGACTCTATTGAATCAAGCACGCAGGGCAACCGGCTCCTGCCAGCTATTTGCCTGGAAGCAACGAAGGCTAAACCAGGTTCGGCGAGAAAAGCGGGTCGGCCACGAACTGGTTGAACAAGGCTTTTAGATAGACCATAGAGGCCAGATCATCAATCGTTTACACAACCATTTGCACCGACTATTTTAAGTGGGA
>Ga0163108_10001485_pt1 | contig 17188 bp, 10 predicted proteins | sample Fk1155metaG_FD_109644 | JGI IMG/M metagenome (GOLD analysis project Ga0163108, IMG submission 109644) | Marine microbial communities from the Central Pacific Ocean - Fk160115 155m metaG | ecosystem: Environmental > Aquatic > Marine > Oceanic > Photic zone | place: The Central Pacific Ocean...
CCATCCGTTGTATAAATTATTGTTGATCCAGTTGTTTTGCATGAAACGGTAACGTCAAATGGGTCTGCGAAAAAACCGCGATCAACACTAAATGTAGTATCTTTAACTAGCCCTGTGTAAGCTATAGTTGAGTTTGGTTTTCCTGGGGTTGGTGATTCGAAATAACCTTTTTTGGTATCTTCTTGAGATGAACTTAATTGAGCAATTAGTTTAGGAATTAATAGAACATCTGAACTGGTAACGGAATTATTCATTAAGTGAAATGAGAGAACATTTTCACCAGTTATTAATTTCCCCGCAAAATCTAAGCTGAAGATTTTCATTGGATCTCCAGAGAAAACTTCACTATTTAAATTATTTAATGCAGCTGAATTTGGTCCTGGTGATTCAGGGGCGCTTTCACTGATTAGCTCATGTCCGTTAAGATATATGATCACTGCATCTTCGAAGTGCATGGATAAATCCATTGATTTAACAGCTTGAGGATCGTCTAGAGTGAAAGCAATTCTAATATAAGCGCTAGGAGAGATGCCACGCATTTCCTGACCCGTATTACCGCCTGGTCCTATAAAGTTTGGGAAATTATATCCGAACCCTATTCCTGTCTTGCCTTCGAACCAATCAGAATCATCAAATTCTGGTAGGTTCCATGAGTCTGCTGTACTATTGTCAGGTATGATCCATTTTGCTGTTGAAGGCCATGGGATTAAAGTTTTCTCGGAAGGTATATCGTGAGAACCAAATCCATATGAGTAATTACTAAATTGCTTTGGGTAAGCAGGAGAAAATTCCGTTGCAACGCCGACATTCTCTGGACCTACTAGAGCAAGAAATTCTCCATCTGAAGATAGAGAGAAATTTGTATGAAGTTCTCTCCCTTTTATGTTTCGATCTTTGCCTGAGGCAAAGACTATTATGATCCCATTTGATGGGATTGTTTGGTCTGGGAAGCTCCACTTATTAAGATTATTTGAATTGTCAGTGAGGTAGTAACCTTTTGTTGATAGAGTTTTGGATCCTGAGTTTTGGATCTCAATCCAGTCGGAAGCGTCCCCATCTTCGTCGAGATAGGTCCCTTCATAGTTAGCTGAAAATTCTGTGATTTTCAGCTGAGAGAAAGTCTTAGCAGGACAAAGAAAAAGTAAAATAAAGAAGCAAAGGATTGGGGTCTTATCCATATTGAAGTGATTGCCATAAGATACTCAGAATCTTTGTTGATTCGAGCATCTATATCCAAAACCTAAAATGCTTTTATTTTTTCCCTTTAAGCCAAGGGGTTTCAGGTACTGATTTTGCATTTTTTTCCGCCCATTCAGGCTCAGGGAACCATCTAATTGATGAATATCTCTTATATGTTTCAAAGATATCCCCACCGTTCAGAGCGCGAGGGTCATTAGTCTTATTTAAATAATCGGTTAGTTGTTGAGATAGTTTATTGCGGATCATGAGGTGATCAGGGTCATTTGCTAGATCTTTCAGGCAGCCTGGATCTTTTTGAATATTAAAGAGTTGTTCTTTGGGGCGCTTGTTAACAGCTAAGTGAAAATACTTAGCAATTTTAGGATCTTTTTGTTGGGCGATCATAAAATCTAGAGAGGGACATGCATCAATGTCATGATATCCTCCATGTTCAGGTCCTAATCGGGATCCTGGCTTTCCAGAAAATTTTTGACCTGGCCCTGCCGGCCACCTTTCTGGTCTGAAGTTTTTTATGAATAAAAAATTATCAGTCCTTATGCAACGCTGTGGATAACCTAGAGAATTATAACGCGATGAAGAGTGCCTTTCTCTTCCTGCAAAAATCTGAGAATTATTATTTGTGGTTGGGATCCCTCCTTCACTGATGACATTAAGAAAGCTTTTACCCATAAGGGGAAACTTTTTTGGGGCTTTGATAGACATTGCTTCATGGATCGTCGCAGTAATGTCTATAAAGCTGACTAATTGTTCATATGTCTGATTTGTTGGTATCTTTGATTTCCAAGAAATAGCAAGAGGCATGTGAATTCCATATTCAGTGCAGTTGGCTTTGGCGTATGGAAATGCCATTCCGTTATCACTCGTAATGATAATTATGGTGTCATTATTTAAAGTGTTCTTTTCTAGAACTTCTAACATTTTTCCACAGTCCTTATCGAAACGCTCAATTTCGAGTGCATAGTCAAGAAGGTCATCGCGGATAACGGATGTATCGGGTAAAAAAGTGGGCACTTCTGCTTGATCTAAAGTTTTACCAGCCTTTTGACCGCTTCCTTTTTCGAAACTTCTGTGAGGATCTTTTGAACCGAACCAGAACGCAAAAGGGGATCCTTTGGGTTTTGATTTTATGAATTTTGAGAATCCTTCAGCATAGTTTTTATTTTTGCTAGCATAGACGGGCCCTGCGGGATTATTTTCGCGACCTCCATCAGCATAATTTCCGGGTCCCCACCCTTTGCCCGTGTGTCCAGTGTGATATCCAGATTCGTTGAGTAAGTCCATAAAAGTCAGATATTTTTTATGGAAAGAAGAGGCGTGTGTCCCGGCATGCTCAATTTGCCATATGTTTCGGCCTGTGAGAAAAGCTGCGCGGGACGGGCTGCACCCGGGAGCTGCACAAAAAGCATTTGTGAAGAGAACGCCTTGATTCGCAATCTTGTCAAAGTTTGGTGTGGAAACCATTTTGGATCCATAAGCGGATGCATGAGGAAAGGATTGGTCGTCACTTATCATTAATAAAAGGTTGGGACGGTCAGAGGCTGTCCCTTTCTGCAAGAAGAGAAGTGTTATTGTTATTATTAAACGAATCATTCTATTAAGTTTATGTATCAGATATATGAATTTATTAGTTCACTTCATAGCTTCTTTCTTTCAAACTCTGTAACAATATTTTTGATTTTTGAAATCATCTGTTAGTATTGATGTGAATATGAAAACATTGGGGATTCATATAGTCTATATAAATTCATGCTTTAGTAGATTCATGAAGAGATTTATCCTAATAATCCCATTCTCATTTCAGTTATTGTATGTGATGGCTGAAGAGATTGATTTCAATCGTGATGTCAGGCCAATACTTTCTCAGAATTGTTATGTGTGTCATGGTCCTGATAAGGCCCATAGAAAAGCAAAGTTGCGTCTAGATACTGAAGAGGGATCAAGGGAGGTAGTTGCAATTTTGAATGCATCTCAAAGTGAACTCATTGCAAGGATTACTTCAAAGGATCCCGAAGAAGTGATGCCTACTATAAAGAGCGGCAAGGCTCTGACTCCAGATGAAATCGAAATTTTAACTAAGTGGGTTCGTTCTGGTGCGAAGTATGTACAGCCCTGGGCTTACATTTCTCCTATTAAAACAAAAGTTCCTGAGAGTGCTCCTGAGGGGTGGGCTCAAAATTGGATTGATTCTTTTTTATTGGATCGTTGGGCAAGGGAAAGAATAAAACCAGCCCAAGACGCTGATGGTGTGACGTTAATAAGAAGGCTTTCTTTTGATTTGTTGGGACTCCCTCCAAGTATTGCAACTGTTGAGCGGTTCAAGAACGCTAAGGATGCAAATTTAGTATATGAATCAATAGTTGATGAATTTCTTTCCTCTGCATCTTTTGGAGAAAGAATGGCTAGTTATTGGCTCGATTTAGTTCGATTCGCAGATACTGTTGGTTACCATGGTGATCAGGATCATAATATTACCCCTTATAGGGATTATGTTTTGGATTCATTTAATCAAAACTTACCTTTTGATCAATTTACTCGGGAACAGTTGGCTGGAGATTTATTAAATGGCCCTACTATAGATCAAAGAATAGCGACTGGGTATAATAGACTTTTACAAACATCTCACGAGGGAGGTGTTCAGGAACGCGAATACTTAGCCATATATGCAGCTGACCGAATACGTAATTTGTCGGGCGTGTGGATGGGAGCAACTTTGGGCTGTGCTCAATGTCATGATCATAAATATGACCCCTATACAGCTCGTGATTTCTATGGGATGTCTGCATTTTTTGCGGATGTGGATGAGTCAAAGCATTTTGCGGTTGGATCCAATTCATTACCAACTAAAAGGCCTCCTGAAATTGCAGTACTCAGTCGCAAGGATCGAGAGCACATAGAAAAATTAGAAACTAAGGTTCCGAAGACAAAAAAAACTGAAGACTTAATCAAAAAAATAAAGAGCCGATCCGTTCTCACGATGATCACTCAAAGCATTGATCCTCGAGTTACTAGGATTCTTCCTCGAGGAAACTGGCTAGATGAAAGTGGAGAAATTGTACAGCCTGCGATTCCAGAATTTTTGGGCAAACTTGATACCGAAGATCGTAGGGCAACTCGCTTGGATCTTGCAAATTGGCTCACAGATTCCAAGAATGGTATTGGAGGATTAACTGCTAGAGTATTTGTAAACAGGCTTTGGTATTTGTTTTTTGGTGAGGGTGTTTCTTCAAGTTTGGATGACTTTGGGGGTCAGGGGTCGCCGCCGGTCCTGCCGAATCTTCTCGATAACTTATCTGTTTACTTTTACGAAAATGACTGGGATGTGAAAAAGATGGTTAAGTTGATTGTAACGAGTCGGGCATACAAGTTAAGTTCGAAAGTTTCAAATGAAATTAAGGTGAGAGATCCCCTTAATAAATTTTTTGCTAGACAGTCAAGGCATAGATTGCCTGCGGAAATGATTCGAGACAATGTACTCGTTGTTGGTGGTCTGTTAGTAAATGATTATGGTGGAAGTAGCATTAAACCTTATCAACCAAAGGGATATTATAAGCATTTAAATTTTCCTAAAAGGGAATATGTTCAGCACCAAGATTTTCGTCGGTATAAGAGATCAGTTTATATGCATTGGCAGAGGCAATTCTTACACCCTTTGCTTAAAGCAATGGACGCGCCAAGTAGGGAGGAGTGCGTTGCCAAGAGATCAAGATCTAATACACCTGTTGCTGCCATGGTTTTATTAAATGATCCAAGTTTCTATGAAGCAGCGGAATCATTTGCTAAGAATCTATTGAAAACAAATCATGATAATGAAGAAGATAGAATCGTAGATGCTTTTCGAATGGCCCTTTCTAGGGCACCTTCACCGCAAGAGAAGGATCTCCTCATTAATCTTTTTAAGAATGTGATGAAGGAGAACCAAGGAAAAGAAGATGCTGAAATGCATGGATGGACAGCAGTTTCGAGAGCCATCTTTAATTGTAGTGAGTTTAATACTAGGAATTAATGCTTAAGACACAGGAAAATTTTATTAATGAGTTGAATCGACGAAGCTTCCTTGGCGGCTCCGGTCTGGGCATTGGTTCAGTGGCTCTAAATGGCATGTTAGCTCGGGATGCTTCATGTAAGGATACAGGAGTTCCAAACCTTCCAGATCTTCCTGTAAGGGCCAAAAGGGTTATTTTTCTTTGTATGGCTGGAGGGCCTTCACATCTTGAAACTTTTGATTATAAGCCAAAGCTTGATGAGCTGCATGGTAAGCCAATGCCTGAGTCCTTTACCAAGGGTCAACCCATTGCTCAGTTGCAGGGCCAACAGCTCAAAGTGCAGGGGCACATGACAAAGTTTAAGAAACACGGACAGAGTGGACAGCTCATCAGTGATTTCTTGCCTTGGACTGCAAAGATGGCTGATGATATATGCATTCTCCGGTCTATGCTAACTGAGCAGATTAACCATGACCCTGCTCATACATTCATGAATACAGGAACTGCAATTTCAGGTCGCCCTTCCATGGGGTCATGGATAAATTATGGTCTCGGCAGCGAAACTGATGAATTGCCTGGTTTTGTCGTACTATCAAGCGTTGGCGGTCGCAATCCTCAACCGATTGCTTCTCGTCAATGGTCATCAGGCTTTCTTCCCGGACGGTATCAGGGAGTTGAGTTTAATTCTGCTGGGGATCCAGTTAATTACCTCAGAAACCCTAAACAAGTTTCTAGAGAAAATCAGAGGCGTGTCGTCGAGGCTGTGAAGGGATTGGATCAGATTAGAAACGAATCTATTAAAAGTGATGATATTAATACTAGGGTGTCGGCTTACGAAATGGCATTCCGAATGCAAACTTCTATTCCCGAACTCATGGATTTTTCCAATGAGCCAAAACATATAATAGATATGTATGGGGCAAAACCTGGAGATGGTTCTTATGCAACTAATTGTCTTTTGGCTAGAAGGTTGGCTGAACGAGGTAGTCGATTCATTCACTTATATCATCGGGGGTGGGATCATCATGGGGGTCTAGAAAACTACATGAAGATATGTTGTGGGTTAACTGATAAGCCTACGTGGGCACTGTTAACAGATCTTAAGCAAAGGGGAATGTTAAAGGATACTCTAGTGATTTGGGGAGGAGAGTTTGGTAGGACTCCCATGTTTCAGGGGAAGGGGGGAGCGGGTCGCGATCACCATATGAAAGGATTTTCAATGTGGATGGCTGGGGGAGGTGTCCGAGGAGGTATGTCCCATGGAGCAACAGATGAGCTTGGATATAATTCGGTGGATGATGTTGTCCACATTCGTGATTTGCATGCGACGATGCTTCATTTGCTCGGGATCAATCATAGCCGGTTCACCGTTCAATATCAGGGCCTTGATGCTCGGCTCACAGGAGTAGAAAAAGCTAACGTGGTTAAAGAAATAATAAGTTAGACCTAAAAATCTGATTGTTAGCCGTTGCTATTATTCTAACTAAGCTTGCTCTTTTTCTCTCTTAGCTATGCCCTTAAGGAGTCTCCCAAGAATGTCGGCTCCTGTGATAATTCGTTTATCGTTATCGTTCCAGTAGATGATTACATCCCTGTCGATAATGTCATCTTCTCTGTCATCTGCTTCGACAACAAACTCTCCAAGAACTGTGTCCAGCGTTGCATTGGGATCTTTTACTACTATTGGGCGATGGCAATAATCGTAAATGTCAGGATTTTCGTCACTGGATACAATTTTAAAGAGATAATCTGAAGTCTTTAGTATGACTCTTGGTTCTCCTTCCTCATCTGTGATAATCGCACGGCTCTTATCACTTTTACGAAGTGTATCTATAAATTCGTCACCTTCGGTAGTGCCTGCTTTTGGAATTTCAGGAAGGTCCATGTTAGAGGCGAAAGAGTGTATTGTTCCTGAATCAATACTCATTCCTTCTTTGGAAATAAGCCGATCATCAAGATCGAGAAAGTTTAATGCTCCCCGTCCCTCTGTTTCACCTATTTCTGAATCTTGCTCTCTGATGTGTTTTTGAAGGATCACCTCAATGTCTTTTTCCCTCATGAAATTGACCCCTTCTGCTCCGACCCATCCATCAAGAATGAGAGCGCTTGGTTTTGCAACTGGGAAGAGAATGCATTGATAGAAGCGAATAACTGGTGCTAATTTGGATCCTATTCTGATAGCATTGCGTGAGAAGTAAGCCTGAGGAAGAATTTCGCCAAGGAAAGTGATACCAACAGTTGATATCACAAAAGCATAAAAACCACTTCCAGGAATGACTGAATCCATCAACATTGCTAGGATAACGTTCGCTCCAACATTTCCCCAAAGGATTGTAGAAAGAAGAAAGTTTGCATCTTTGCGCAGAGCAAGGATTCTGGCCGCAGCCTTATTTCCATTTTCCACTTCAGTTTCAAGTCGTAATCTTCCTATTGAAAAGAAGGCAAGATTTAAACCAGAAAACATTGCCGACTGGCTGAGGCAAAATGCGATTGCTATCGATTGGAAAATAAAAACGGGCTCGTCCATTGTGTGCTGCCTCTGTGCATATTTAGCACATGGCAGATTAGTGAATTAACTATAAAGCGAAGATCATATAACAATCAATTTTAATTCGCATTGCTTTTTACTCTGTGGTTTCTTGATGTTTTTAATTAAATTAGTCAATGAGCAAAATAGCATGTTTAGATCTTGAAGGAGTTCTTGTTCCAGAAATATGGATCGGGGTTGCTGATAAGACAGGAATTAAGGAGTTGAGAGCCACGACTAGAGATATACCTGATTATTCTGAACTTATGCGTATGCGATTGGACGTATGCGATCAGAATGGACTGACCTTGCAAGATATTAGTGAAGTGATTTCTAAAATGTTGCCTTTGGAAGGAGCTGAAGAATTTTTATCCTGGCTCAGAGAAAAGTTTCAAGTTGTAATTTTATCAGATACTTTTTACCAGTTTGCCTATCCTTTAATGAAACAATTAAATTTTCCTGCATTGTTTTGTCATAATCTTGATGTTGATGATAGTGGTCGAATTACTGATTTTAAATTGAGAATAAAGGATCAAAAAAAACAAGCGGTCAAAGCGTTCCATTCTTTGGGCTTTCAAGTGATTGCAGCAGGTGATTCTTACAATGATATTCCGATGCTTTCTGAAGCTGACAAGGGCATTCTTTTTTGTCCTCCTCAGAATGTAATTGATGAGTTTTCTCAGTTTCTAATCACTAAAGATTATACCGAACTTCGGGCTGCTTTTAGCTGATTTTTCATCGTTTTAAATATAAATATTCTAATTTTTTTCTTTAGTTCAATCAGCATTAAGGCTTTTCTTGGAAGATACCGAATTGTAATCTTTAAATACTCTAACAAAATGCCCTTAACAAATAGACGTCATTTCATCAAATCATCTGCATTGGCAACTGTGGGTGGTTTCCCTTTTATTTCTAACACCAAGGCAGCTCCCAAGGCCATTGGAGCTAATGACAGGATTAGGATTGCTGTCGCTGGGTTAAATGGTCGCGGCAAGAGCCATATCGGTGGTTTTCTTGGTCAGAAAAATGTTGAGATCGCTTACGTTATTGACCCAGACCAACAGGTTTTAAGTCGTACGGTTGAGAGCCTTAAGGGGCGTGGTCAGAAGAATGTTAAAGGGGTAACTGATGTGAGAAAGGCATTGGAGGATAAAAATGTTGATGCTTTGACGGTTGCTGCTCCGAATCATTGGCACTCTTTAATGACTATATGGGGGGCTCAGGCAGGAAAGCATGTTTATGTTGAAAAGCCAATGAGTCATGATGTTTTAGAGGGTAGGATTGCGGTTGCTGCACAGGAAAAATATGGAGTGGTTATTCAGCACGGCACTCAGCAGCGCAGTGATGCTGGCCGTGCTGGTTTGCATGAACAAATAAAGGCGGGTAAGTGGGGGCGTCTCAAAATTTCTTACGGTTATTGTTGTAAACCGCGAGGCAGTATTGGTCACAAAAATTTCAGTGATCCCCCTGCGCATCTTGATTGGAATCTGTGGAAAGGGCCAGCAGTGATTGATAAGTTTCATGGTAATTACGTGCATTATAATTGGCATTGGTTCTGGGCAACTGGTAACGGGGACCTTAATAACCAAGGAACACATGAACTGGATGTGGCTCGTTGGGCAATAGATGATGATCAGACTCATCCTGTGAGGGCAATGGCGATTGGTGGTCGTTTTCAGTGGAAAGATCAAGGAGAGACTCCTAACACGATGTTTGGGATGGCTGAATATGCTAATGGTCAGCAGGTTTTCTTTAATGTTCGCAATGTAAACTATAAGGGTTATCAGCGTCAGGTTGAGAACCAGTATTATTTTGAAGATGGAGGGCGAATCATTGGTAGGAATTACTATCCGAAAGGAAGTGATAAAGGGGAAAAGATCGATTTCGGTAAAGGTAAAGTCACTCCAGGCGGTAATTGGGGTAGTTTTATTGCTGCGTGTCGTGCCGGAAAGCCTGAGATGGCAAATGGCAATGTCAAAGATGCACACTATGGCTGTGTATTAGGTCATCTTATGAATAATTCCTACAGGCTAGGTGAAGAGGTTCCGTTTAATCAGGAAGCAGGGCGTTTTGGAGACAATAAAGATGCGGCTGAACATTTTGGTAAGCTGCATGAAATTATGGGCAAGGGCGTAGGCGTTCCTGAAAAAGATAACTATTATACTGTTGGTCCTTGGTTGAATTTTGATCCCAATAAGGAACGGCACACTGGTGAATATGCAGCAGATGCCAATAAACTTCTCAAGGATCCCAATAATTCCGGATTCAAAGTACCGGGATTAAAGAATGTTTAGATATTTTATTGGATATATTGCCCGTGAGCCAAAGTTAGCTTTTGACGTTGTAGCAATAGATAATTTCTTGATCCCTTAAGTAGAGCTTGCCACCGATAACTACTGGGTGAGTCCAAATTTTCCCGGATGGTTTTCTCAACTTGGTCTGAGGGCTCAACTTGAAGCGGCTTGATTCCGTCCATCCCTTAGGGCTTGCTTTGACTAAGGCAATTGTGCCGTCACTTTCGCCAAGACAATAAAGCATGCCATCCGCGTAATGAATTGCTCCTTTGCCGAGATCTTTTGATCTCCAAAGTTCCTCGCCAGTAGCAAAGTTCTGACACTTCCACCCTCCTCTGTCTGAATGACCATATAAGTGATCCCCGATAAGAATGACTCCACCATGATGGTTTATTATAGTGTCATTGCTGTATTCTTCTTCAACTTTCCCTCCTTTTTCCAGTCTTATCATTTTGCAGCCTACGCCATAACCTGAGCTGATATAAATTTTGCTATCTTTGTATATGGGAGTTGGAATAACTGCGGTCCTACCGTTCCAGTCAGTTTTCCATAGTAGTTTTCCATTGTTAGAATCTATCCCAGCAAGTGTTTTCATAAATAATTGCACATACTGAGATTTCCCTTCATGAGTGATTGGTATAATTGAAGAGTACTGTGCGCTATCATTAAGCTTTTCACTTTGCCATAATTTCTCTCCGGTTAATTTGTCGAGTGCCACTATGGCTCCTTTTTTTCCGCCTGGTGTACACACGACTTTTTTCCCATCAATTAAAACTGATTCGCTATATCCCCAGAACGGAACCTTCCCGCCAAATTGATCGACAATATCAACGCTCCAAACGATTGATCCGTCCTTGGTTTTCATGCAAGCGACCTCTCCATTCGGTCCTAATACATATACCCTGTCTTGGTCAATTGTTGGAGTGCCCCTTGGGCCGTTTCCCCAATTATTTTTGAATCCTTTGCCGAATTTTTTACTCCAGATTTCCTTACCGTTTTCAGTACTGATGGCGATTAAATATATTGCGCCTTCCCTTTCTCCCATTGTGAATAGCTTATTATCTGAAATTGCTGGACCTGAGTAACCGACTCCGGCATTTTTATACAACCAAATCTGTTCAGGCCCTTCTTTTGGCCATTTCTTTAGTAGGCCGGTATCTGGTGAATGGTCATTGAGACTAGGGCCTCTCCACCGAGGCCAATCTTTTTGAGCTTGAGCAAATGAAAGTAGGGTCAGGCTTAGTGCAGGGATAATTAAATATTTCATGATTATTTATGTTCAATACTCTGAATCGGTCTTGATAAAAATAGTAAGCCGAACACTATTCATTATCAATCCTAACCGTTGATCTCATTAAATGTTGATGAAAATGATTACTTTCAAGTTCAATTTTAGCTTATGTTTATGCCTATGAGATTGTTTATTATATTATTTTCAATAATGAAAATGGCGGTATGGGCAAATGCTGCTCAGCAACCGAATTTTGTTTGGATTATTTCTGAGGATAATTCAATCCATTATCTCGATCATTTTTTTCCAGGTGGTGCTGATACGCCAAATGTCAAAAAAATGGCTAAACATGGGATAACCTATGACAATGCTTTTTCCAATGCACCGGTTTGTTCTGTTGCTCGATCAACACTAATTAGCGGATGTTATGCACCAAGGATAGGGACACAGTATCACCGGAAGACTTCCATGGCACCAATGCCTGAAGGGGTACGAATGTTCCCATCTTATCTTCGTGATAAGGGGTACTATACGACGAATCGATCCAAGACTGATTATAACGCAGTTCCGGGAAAAGGAGTTTGGCATGAATCTTCTGGGAAGGCGCACTGGAGAAAAAGAAATGAAGGCCAGCCTTTTTTCCATAAGGCTAGTTATGCCACTTCTCATGAGAGTTCATTGCATTTTACTGACCGAGCAATGAAAAGTCAGCCAACAAAACATGACCCTGATTCTGTGCGGCTCGCTTCCTATCATCCTGATACGCCTACCTTCAGATACACTCATGCAAGGTATTTGGATAATCTGGTCAAAATTGATGACATTGTTGGGAAAGTGATTGATGAGCTTGAGAAGGATAATTTACTTGAAGACACATTTGTTTTTTACTTTGGGGACCATGGGGGTGTTTTACCTAGAAGCAAAGGATATGCTTACGAGAGCGGGCTTCATGTTCCATTAGTGGTACGTGTACCGAAAAATTTTAGCCACCTAGTCAAATCCGAGTCTGGGCATCGTGAGAAAGGTTTCGTCGAATTTGTAGACTTTGGGCCGACAATCTTAAATCTTGCCGGGGCTGAGATTCCGGATGGTATAGATGGAAGACCATTTCTTGGGCAAGGTGCTCGGACACGAAATTATACTTTCAATTATGCTGATAGATTTGATGAAAAGTATGATTTTGTTCGATGGATGAGAAAGGGAAAATATAGCTACCAGAGGAACTTTCAGCCATTTAATTTCGATGCTTTGCAGAATGATTATCGATACAGACAGCTTGCCTTTGAGGAATGGCGTCAGCTTTATCAGAAAGGAAAACTTAATGCTGTTCAGAGACAATTCTTTGAAACGAGACCAGCAGAAGCTCTCTATGACGTTGAGGTTGATCCCCACGAAACCCGTAACCTTGCCAGTGACCCTAGTTACACCAAAGTTCTTGATGAAATGCGTGAACTCATGAGTTCAGAGCTGCGTGAAATTAATGATCTTAGTTTTTTTCCTGAGCCGATAATGCTGAAAGAGGCTATGAAGAATCCCGTAAAATACGGGAAAGGTAAATCAGATCACATTAACAAGCTTGTAGGCATTGCTGATTTACAACTAAGGCCATACAAGGAAGTTCAGGATCAAATAAAAGAGGCTTTAATTTCCGATGATTCTTGGTCCCGTTATTGGGGATGCATTGTCGCTAGCTCACATCGAAAGATCACTAGTGAACAGGTTCGCTTGATAGCAAAGATAGCAGATAATGATATGGAACCATTAGTGCGTTGCCGAGCAGCGGAATTCTTGGGTCTCACGGGTGAAAAGGATCCTAGGCCTGCCATTAAAAAAGCTTTAAAGATGTCCACAATGGCTGTTGAAACCAATCTCATTCTTAATACGGCTGTGTTACTTCATGATGGACCGTCAGGGTTCAAATTTAATGAATTATCCATGGAAGATGTTAATCATGATGGACGTTACGTCGAAGCGCGTGTTGCCTATTTATCCAATAAAAAAACATCAGTTCCTTTAAAGAAAAAGAAACGAAAGAAAGGCTAGTTTTGATTTGCAAGGACATATTTTTTATCGGCCCCTGAACCGATCTCATAAAAATAAAAAACCGCCACCTAATTAAAGGCGGCGGTTTTTATGTGATACTATTTTAGGTCTTTAACCTACTTCTGCAATTGTTTGCAGAACTCTTGAGGCAATCGCATAAGGATCACCTTGTGAGTTTGGTCTACGATCTTCTAGATAGCCTTTGTGACCATCCTTAACAAATGCGTGAGGTACGCGAATTGATGCACCACGGTCAGCGACTCCCCAACTGAATTTGTCTATTGACTGTGTTTCGTGGAGTCCAGTTAACCTCATGTGATTGTCAGGCCCATAGGCTGCAATGTGAGCTTCTCTGTTCTTTTCGAACGCATCCATGAGAGATTTAAAGTAATCTTCTCCACCTTCGTCACGTAACTTATCAGTTGAGAAGTTACAATGCATTCCAGAACCATTCCAATCGCCTTCGAATGGCTTGCAATGGAAATTAACATCAACGCCATATTTTTCCGCACAGCGAAGAAGAAGATAACGAGCTACCCACATTTGGTCGGCGCAATTTTTGGAACCTTTACCAAAGATCTGAAATTCCCATTGTCCTTTAGCCACTTCTGCGTTGATGCCTTCGTGGTTAATTCCTGCAGCGAGGCACAGGTCAAGGTGCTCATCAACTATGGTTCGTGCGATGTCACCAACGTTATTGTATCCAACGCCAGTATAGTATTCGCCTTGAGGGTCAGGGTATCCTGTCTCAGGCCAACCAAGAGGACGACCATCTTGTTCAAGGAAATATTCCTGTTCAAAGCCGAACCATGCGCCAGGGTCATCAATGATGTTAGCACGTGCATTCGATGGATGAGCATTTCCGTCTGGAAGCATTACTTCGCACATTACGAGTGCTGCGTTTCCTGAGCGCCCAGCGTCAGCATAAATTGCAACAGGCTTCAGGATACAGTCAGAGTCACCGCCTTCTGCTTGCTGAGTTGAGGATCCGTCAAACCCCCATTCAGGCAACTGATCTAGGGTTGGAAATTCATCGTAATCACCGATTCTTGTTTTACCTCTTACGTTAGGAACGGGGGTGTAGCCGTCTAACCATAGATATTCGAGTTTGTATTTTGCCATTTTTTTTATGTAGGTTGTTTTATCAGGGTATTTTTTAGTGCTAAATGCAACTTGCTTGACTGTCCATACGAATTTTCGTACGGACAGAGAATTAATTAGAAAAGCAGACTGCGTGCCAAATGTCCATTTTCTTTAATTAAAGATATCAAAGGAATCAACATTTCTTAATTATAATATTTTCCTTGGATTTTTCTTATAAATACTAAATTGCTAATACATAGCTATTAGGCAATCTAAGTCCTTAATATTAATATTTATGAGGGAAGAAAAGAACACTCAGCGATCACTAGTTAATATTGGTTTTGATGGGAGAGTGCATAAAATTTTCAGAGGCCCGAAAGCCGAAGAGCGGTTTACAACCGAAGTTAAAGTTTTGGAATTTCTTGAAAGAAGAGGTTGTGAGTTTGTGCCTCGATTACTCGAATCAGATCGTGATTTATTGAAAATTATTACAAGTAATGTCGGTAAGAAAGTAGAGATAATGGGGGAAGAAAAAACCCAAGAAATTTTTCAGCGCCTTGAGACATATGGGGTGCGGCATGAAGATCCTTATTTACGGAATATAACTTACAGGCCATCCGATGGTCAATTTTGCATCATTGATTTTGAGTTCGCGACTATTTTAGGCGAAGAGAAATCTAAAAGTGATGGAAGTAAAGAGGTGGAAGCTGATGTGGTCGTTGAATGGAATTGCAAGACAGATGTCGGTAGGTTCAGAAAGAAGAATGAAGATGAGTTTCTTGCCTTGTCACTTGATTGTGAAGGGGTTCATTTTTTGGGATCCAAAGGATCGGTTTCACTTGAAGAGTCTGACCTTATTTTTGCTGTTAGTGACGGAATGGGAGGAGCCCGTTCAGGGGAGTTTGCTAGTCGTATTGCTGTAGAGAAGATCACAGGTTCATTGCCAGCGCATTTTCGTTCAGGAGTTGCTGGTTATAATATGGATTTGAATGTTCTTAATGAACTTTATCAATCCATTAATTCGGAAATGATTAAATTTGCTGATGCATATCCGGAATGTAAAGGGATGGGTGCGACTTTGAGTATGTGCTGGCTGCTTCCAGATCGATTATTGGTCAGCCATATAGGGGACTCTAGGATTTATAGGTATCGTGAGGAAAGTTCGGGTCAATCATGCCTAATTCAATTAACGGAGGATGACACGAGAGTCGCTGCTATGTTGAGGGCGGGGAAGATTTCCGAATATGAAGCTCGGAACCATCCTATGAAGAACATGCTCAATAAGGCATTGGGAGCAGGCAATCAATTTGTGGATCCACAAGTTAAGGAAATGAAATTTGATTCAGGAGATCGATTTTTGATTTGTTCGGATGGTGTTACTGATGGAATTTTAGATAGTGAATTGGAGGGGCTAATGAGAAATGGATCCGATGTGGATTCGATTATTGAATGTGCGGTCCGGGTCTCAGGAAAGGATAATGCAACAGCGATTCTTATAGATATTCTCTAAGTTAATTGCCGAGGCGCTTTAAAAAAATTAATAAACCAAAACGATCATTGTTTTTATTAATCTGCTCACTAGGGCATTGGAGATATTTAAAGAAATGTATGGAAATTAAGTAACGATTTCTTTAATGACTTTGCCGTGCACGTCAGTGAGACGGTAATCCCTTCCTTGGAATCTGTAAGTGAGTTTCTCGTGATCAAATCCTAGCAAATGTAAGAGTGTTGCCTGAAAATCATGAACATGAACTTTGTCTTTTGCTACAGAGAAGCCGAGTTCATCTGTTTCTCCATGTGAATATCCTCCCCTTGCTCCTCCTCCAGCAATGACCATGCTGTAAGCATCCGGGAAATGATCACGACCTAGTACTTTTCCTCCAGCTGTTCGCCCTTCCCTGAAAGGGGTTCTGCCGAATTCACCTCCAATGATAATTAATGTTTCATCAAATAGTCCCCGTTCTTTTAGATCCTTAATCAATGCGGCTATTGGCTTGTCTGTCTTGGCGCATTTGTTAGTTAGGCCTCCGCGAATGTCTTCTCCAGGATTGGTGCCATGGAAGTCCCATCCCCAGTCAAATAACTGCACAAATCGAACATTTTGCTCAGTGAGCCGTCTCGCAAGGAGGCAATTATTTGCAAAGCTAGACCCTCCTGGCTGAGCCCCATATGCTTCGAGGGTTTTTTTCGATTCTTTGGAAATATCCATTACTTCGGGCACAGTCATCTGCATTCTGAAAGCTAATTCGTATTGTGCAATGCGAGTCAATGTTTCGGGATGCCCAAAGTCTTTTGCGGCCTGTTCGTTGAGTTGTTTAAGGGCATCTAGGGAACTTCGACGAATGTCACGATTCATTCCCTTAGGATCTGAAAGATAAAGGACCGGATCTCCCTTTGAGCGACATTGAACGCCCTGATAAACTGATGGGATGAATCCTGTTCCGAAAGAGTTTTTACCGCCGTTTGGTTGAACGCCGTTAGAGATAAGAACAACGTATCCTGGTAGATTTTGATTCTCAGTACCCAGGCCATAAGTGACCCAGGACCCGAAAGAAGGTCGGCCTGGCCTAGGGGACCCTGTATGCACGAAAAGCTCTGCCGGTGCATGATTGAATTGATCTGTGTTCATTGATTTGATGACACAAAGGTCATCTGCTAAACTATGGAAGTTAGGTATTGCATCGGACATCCATGTTCCACTCTTGCCGAACTGCTTGAATGTTCTTGGAGTTCCCATTAGTTTTGGTCTGCCGCTCGTAAATGCGAATCTCTTACCTTTGTAAAATTCATCGGGGCAATCTTCGCCATTTCGTTTTACCAGTTCGGG
>Ga0163108_10001487_pt1 | contig 17179 bp, 14 predicted proteins | sample Fk1155metaG_FD_109644 | JGI IMG/M metagenome (GOLD analysis project Ga0163108, IMG submission 109644) | Marine microbial communities from the Central Pacific Ocean - Fk160115 155m metaG | ecosystem: Environmental > Aquatic > Marine > Oceanic > Photic zone | place: The Central Pacific Ocean...
CTTGGCTATGTCTCGAATGTTTTTAAAGCTTTCCAAATGTGCTTCAGAAATATTAGTTATTATTCCTATTTCTGGCTTAACCATAGATGAAAGTTTAAAAATTTCTTTAAAATTACTCATGCCAACCTCAAAAACCCCAAAATTGTGTTTGGGTCCAATATTACATAGGCTTAAAGGAACTCCGTAATGATTGTTGTACGACTGTGGCGAAAAATAAGTTTCCGAATATCTTTTTAGTAAATTTCCAACCATTGTTTTTATTGTAGTTTTTCCTGCACTTCCCGTAACAGCTATAAATTTTGCAGAAGATAAGTCCCGTTTCTTTTGACCTAAGACTTTTAAAAAACTCATAGTATTATTTACCTTGATAGGTTTGTATTTTTTCTTAACATTTTTTGACACGACACAATAACTTGCCCCTTGTTTTACTGCTTCATTTAAAAAGTTATGACCATCTTTATTTTTTCCTTTAATAGCAATAAATAAATTTTGGCTTTTTATCTTTTTGGAATTGATAGAAACATCGTTAAAAAAATACTCTTTATTATTATTTAAAATTTTTTTTACAATTACGCTGTTATATTTTAAATTATTTTTTTTCTCATTAATCTTTTTGACATGAAAATCTCTTATAATTTTTTTATCACTGAAAAAAATTTTCCTTTTTCCCAGATCTTGGTAAGTTTCATGTCCTTTGCCGGCAATCAATATGATTTCATACGGATCTGAATTTTTTAGAGCGTAAATAATTGCTTTTTTTCTATTTGAGATTTCTTTTGCTTTAAATCCTTTGGTTCCTTGGATTATTTCTTTTCTTATTTTTTTAGAGTTCTCGTTTCTTGGGTTGTCGTCTGTTATATATACTTTGTCACAAAGCTCCTTAGCTACTTTCCCCATTAACTTTCTTTTTGATTTATCTCTTTCTCCGCCACATCCAAAAACAACGGTAATTTTTTTATGAAAATGTTCTTGCAGGGCAAGTATGGCATTTTTTAACGCGTCTGGAGTATGTGCATAATCTAAAAACACTTTTGATTGGTTGGGTAAATTTCTTACCAACTCTAGTCTTCCGTTAACACTTTTAATTTTATTTATTTTTTTAAAAATATTTTGAATATTTAAACCACAAATATTACAAGCTAAGATCGCCATTAATAAATTTTTTATTTGAACAGAGCCGTATAAATTTATCTTTAAACTATAAATTTTTTTATTATATTGAACTTTTAAAATTTGAAAATTATTAAAAATTTTATGATTTAAAATTTTAAAAGCATTACCTTTATTTCCAATGCTAAAAAGTTTTAAATTTCTTTTTTTTTGTATACCTCTAAATATATTGTATTGTTTAATTCCAGAATCTGTAATTATCGCAGATTGTTTTTTCAAAATTTTTTTAAATAAAATTAATTTTGAAGAAAAATAATCTTGCATATTCTTATGATAATCTAGATGGTCATGACTCAAGTTTGTAAAAATTCCAGCCTTTATATTTAAAAAATCCAATCTCTTTTGTCTGAGACCGTGGCTTGAAGCCTCGATTATAACGTTGTCTATTTTGGATTTTTTCATTTCATATAAATCTTTGTTTAAATGTAATGAATCTAGAGTAGTGAGTTCTCTTTGTTTTAAATGATTATTTTTTTTAAAACCAAGTGTCCCTAGTGATCCCACTCGCTTTTTCTGCAATGTAAAAAGTTGATGGAAGAAGTCTGATACAGATGTTTTGCCATTTGTGCCAGTTACAGCAATAATATTTTTTGGTTTTTTCCTATAATAATTGGAACAAATTTCTGCTAGTTTGCCTCTAGTGTCTTTTACTTTTATTAATTTTGCTTTTTTATATTTCTGATTCAGAGAACCAGAATAAATTACAACTTTAGCTCCTCTGGAAATAGCTTGCCTTATATATTTGTTGCCATCAACTCTATTTCCTTTGATTGAAACAAATAGATCTCCCTTTTTTACATTCCTGCTATCTAGTGATATCCCCTTGATTCTTTCGTTACCAATTTTAGAGCTTAAATTATGAATCAGATTTTTTAACAACATGGTTGTCGTGAAAATCGTTTTTATTTATGGCTAAAATAGGACCAATTTTTTCTATAATTTTGCCAGCCACATAGGCTGAATTCCAACCAGACTCGTTTCTGCTAATACCTGAGATTTTTTTACCCCTATAATTGTAAACAATTTGAGGTGCCCCTTTTGGCTCATCCATTAAAACCAGCAAAATATATTGCGGATCTATTGTTGGAAAAACTGAAATAAAGGAAGTTAATTTTTTATTTGTATATTCACCGTCAATACTTTTGTTTGCTGTACCAGTTTTGCCACCAACATAATAACCGTCTACTTCAGCTAACGAGGCAGTACCATGATTGTTTGTTACAACTTCTCTTAAAATAGAATTGATCTTTTTGCTAGTCGTAGAATTAACTACTCTTATTTTTTCTAAGTTAATATTTTTGTTTTTAACTAAAGTAGGATTTACTATAGTTCCACCATTCGAAATTGAAGCATAAGCAGCGGCCGCTTGTAAGGGTGTAGTGGTTATACCATGTCCGTAGGAAACTGTTTCTAATTTACATTTATTCCATAAAAAATTTAAAGGAGATCCTATCTCATCTAATTCAAAATCTATCGTGTTCAACAAATTAAGATCTTCTAAAAATGCTCTAAGTTTATTTTTTCCAATCTTTCTGGCTATTTTTATACTTCCTATGTTTGATGATCTTATTAAAATTTCTTTAAGACTTAAATTTCTTGGAAGTTTGTCATGTTCGCTTATTGTGAATTTTGAACATTTTATTGTTTCAGGAATGTTTTTTACTATTGTGTTGGGAGAAAACAGATTATTTTCCATAGCAAGAGCTACTGTGAATGTTTTGAAGATTGAACCTAGTTCAAAAACTCCCTTTGTTATCTTGTTGGTAAAACTTTTATCCTTAATATCCTGGCGTATATTCAAATTATAATCTGGTAAAGAAATTAGAGATAGTATCTCACCGGTCTTTGCATCCATTAATACACTCGCGGCCCCTTTTGCTCTAAAATCTGATATTGATTGAATTAGTTCTTCTCTGATCAAATACTGTAAATTTATGTCTAGCGAAAGATGTAGCGATTTGTTTTCAATATCCTTTAAACTTTTATCAAAATATTTTTCTACACCTGAGATTCCATTGTTGTCTGAATCTATTTGACCAATTACGTGGCTAAATAAATTTTCATGTGGGTATATCCTCGTTTGTGTCGTTTCAAACAACAGACCTTTTTCACCTAAAGACCACAGTTTGTTTCTTTCCTCTTCAGAAATGTTTTTTTTTAAATAAAAGTATTTATTTTTTTTTAAATTATATTCAAAACTTGAATGATCTAATTTTGGATAAAGTAATTTCATTTTTATTAAAAACTTTTTTTTATCTTTGATTAAATTTGGTTTTATTGCCGCATGATAGACCAGTATGTTTCTTGCAATTGGTCCTCCATTTCTATCCAGAATATCATTCCTGAGAGGTTTAAAAATTGAGTAGTTTTTAAGATAATTTTTTGAGTCTAGGTTTTTTAGAGAGATAAAAAAAATTTTAGTTGCAAAAATAAAGATTAAACAAAAAAATACAAAAAAAAGTAAATAAACTCTATCTTGGTTTATAATTAATTTATCGTTTTTAATTTTACTAACTGTATGATGATCGTAGTCCTGAAAATAAAAACTTCTTTGATTTATTTTTTTATTTTTCTCTTTTTTCATATAAAACCTTTTTTATTAATTTAGTTTCTTTTGAAATTTGTGTTAAAAATTGATCTGTAGATTGAAATATTCTTGAATAGTCATAAGGAGAATAATCTTTTTTTTCGAGAACTATTAAATATTGTTTAAGTTGTGCTGGACTTGAAAGATATACAAAATCAGTTTCTGCATCACTTAATTGCTTTTTTAAAATCACAATTTCTTTATTAGTTTTATTGATTTTTTTTTCTAAACTTCTAGTTCTATGTTTAACTGTAGATGTAAAAATCATTAGAATTAAAAAAATACTAAGAGAAATTATTAATGGTTTTTTAAACATGCCTATTCTCCAGATTAATATAATGGATAAATTTTTTTTTAAATTCTTCTGGATAGAAAAAATCACTCTGACTCCTTGTTGCAAACCTCAGTTTTGCAGATCGTGAGGGATTATTTTCTTTTAATTCTTTTTCAGTTGGTCTAATTATCTTGTTTTTATAGTTTTCAAATAAAGGCTTCTCTTCGTATGAATCTGGATAATATCTTGATGTTCTAGATTTATTTTTTGAGTAATTGGTAAAAAAGAATTTAACTATTTTATCTTCTATGGAGTGAAAAGTAATAACAATTATTTTTCCTCCCGCTTTGATTACTTGAGTTGCACTTATCAAGCCCTCTATTAATTCTGTAAACTCTTTATTAACAAAAATTCTAATAGCCTGGAAGGTTTTGGTTGAGATATTAATTTTTTTTTTAAAGTCTTGTTTTTTACTTTTTTTAATTATTTCCACAAGATCAGGGATAGAAGAGATTGGTCTCTTTTTTCTTTCTTTGACAATATTTGTTGCAATACGAAAGCTTTCTTTTTCTTCCCCAAGAAATTTAAAAATATCGTTTAAAGTATCTAAGCTAAAATTATTCAAAACTTCTTCGGCAGAAATTTTATTTAAACCCATACACATATCGATCTTTCCATTTGAATTAAAAGAAAAACCTCTCTCTAAATTAAAAATTTGCAAAGAAGAGATGCCAAGATCAAATATTATAAAATCAAATTTCTTTTTACTTTCTACGACCTTGTTTAATTCACTAAACTTACTAGGATGGAAAGAAAAACGATCTTTGTAGGAATTTTTAGTTTTTTTGACATATTTTTCAATTTGAGAGTCTCTATCTAGAGCAACAACTTTCGTTTTTGGAAAAGATAACAGCGCGTTGCTATATCCGCCTGAACCAAATGTACAATCAATAAAAGTTCCGCCTTTTTGTGGCTTACAAATTTCCAAAACCTGGTCTAACATTACAGGATAGTGCGGCGACTTTTCTAGAGATGAAAAATTTTTCATCTTCCTAGTAACTTTTAAAACTTCTGTTTTCGCAAAAACGCAGGTATTTCGAATTCCTCTTCTTCGTTTTTGAAATTTTCACTTAGGTTATCTTCTGATGGAGTTGGAGAGTTTTCTCCATCAGAAAATAATTGGGGGACATCTTCGTCCTGAGAAGCATATGCCTCTGGAATATCGTTGGACTTTTCCTCGTAAACAGAAATGTGATCAATCACAACTTCTTCTGGCTCTTCCTCTTTATAATTTAGATTGTTTTCAAAATAAGCTGCATTATCCAGGGATATTCCTGGATCTATATTTGTTTCCTTATTTAATTCCTTTTCGCTTGCAATTAAAGTTTCAGGATTAGTTTGAACTTCGTGATCCAATTTTAAAGCTGTTGCTCCCTGAATAGAGTCTAGGCTCGGTGATCCCGGTATATTGCTAGTAGCTGAAGAATGGGATTCAGAATATCCAGAATTTCTATTATGAATTCTGTGAACCATATTAACAACAGATTTTGATTCTGGCCCCTCTCCGTCTAGAGCTGTGGCTACAATAGACACTCTCATTTTACCACTTAAGTTTTCATCTTTGATTGCTCCGAAGATAAGCTCTGCTTCTGGGTCAACTTCTGCTCTTATTTTGTTTACTGCCTGATCAACCTCGAACAATTTAATGTCATCTCCACCAGTTATATTTACAAGTAGTCCTTTAGCACCTTTTAAAGAATAATCATCAATCAAAGGGTTGTTTAAAGCTAATTCTGTTGCTGCTATAGCTCTATTTTCACCTTCTGCCTCGCCAGTTCCCATCATGGCTTTACCCATAGAACTCATTACAGTTTCAACATCTGCAAAATCGAGATTGATTAACCCTGGTCTAACCATTAGGTCGGTTATGCTTCTAACGCCGTGTTTTAAAACGTCGTTTGATAATGAAAAGGATCTTTCAAAAGTAGTGGACTCGTTCGCAATTTTGAAAAGATTTTGATTAGGAACAACGATTGATGCATCCAAATATCTTTTTAAATGAGACCAGCCTTCCATAGCTCTTCTCATTCTTTTTGGTCCTTCATAAGAAAACGGTAATGTAATTACACCAACTGTTAATATGTTTAATTCTTTAGCGGCCCTTGCAATAACATGTGATGCGCCAGTTCCTGTTCCTCCGCCCATTCCAGCGGTAATGAAAACCATATTGGCTCCTTGTAGGTAGGTTACTATCTCATTCAAAGATTCATCAGCTGCGGCTTGACCAATATCATGTTTTGCTCCCGCACCAAGACCTTTGGTCAAATTCATTCCTATCTGAATTTTTGCATCAGCTTTGTTTGCTTTTAAATCCTGAGCATCTGTATTAACGGCTACAAATTCTACACCTTTCATGCCGTCATCAATCATTGCATTAATTGCATTTCCTCCTGCTCCACCTATTCCCATTACTAAGATTCTGGGCTTCAACTCTTTTAATTCCCCGCCGCCAATATTAATTGTCATACTCCCTCCTTTTTAAATTTATTGTCCCATTTTAAAGCCGATCTATTAATATAGGATTTTTTTCTTGCAACAGACTTGAAATTCTCAAACAATTTAGGGTCCCACATTTGAAAAACTTTTCCCAAACCTACAAAAACAATATTGGATTTAATTTTGGCGTGCTTTAATAATTTTTCCGGAATTGATACTCTGCCTTCACTATCAAAATTTAGACTTATACTTTCTGAAAGAACAGATGTTGCAAAATAATCTCTTTTATCTTCGAATGGCCCTAGTGAATCTATGCTTTCTGAAAGTTTTTCAATTCTATCTTGCGCGCAGCCATCTAGGGCAGAATGATTAAAAGAAGGATAAGTAATAAATCCGTTGTATCCCATAGAACTTAGATAAGCTCTAAAACTAGATGGCACGGACACCCTTCCCTTTTTGTCTAATCTGTTCTCGTAGTTTGACAAAAACATATTTCATCTTTCTCCCTAAAATCTCCTAATCCCTTATATTTGGGAATTTATGGGATATTATGGGTATATCAAATTGTAGTCAATACCTATTTATTAACTTTTGATTACAGCCCGTGAGGCATCTCTGAATACAAAACATGAACATCTGGGAAAGAAAAGCTAGGCAATCTATAAGCCGGGTTCTGTCATTTAAGATGTCATTTATCTGGATTTAAGTTCGCACTTAAATTCAAGCGACTAACCCTGATGACTAACTAAAGACTGTTTTTAGCTTGCGCAGTGTCATCTCTTTTTAGTCTTGCTCCCAGTGGGGTTTGCCGTGCGTTTTTTGTTGCCAAAAAACCGGTGCGCTCTTACCGCACCGTTTCACCCTTGCCTTGATTAGGCGGTCTATTCTCTGTGGCACTATCCCTAAGGTCACCCTCGCCAGCCATTAGCTGGCACCGTGTCTTTATGGAGCCCGGACTTTCCTCCACTCATATATATATATATATATAGGGTGGCGACAATCCAATTGCCTAGCGGTTACTGCTATAATGCCTATAATGGAAAAATCAAGCTATATTTGAATTTTTGGCTAAAATTTCACTAATTTTAAGAGTTTCCGAGTCCAGAGTGCCATTTACCCTATTTTGCCTGTATCTTCTTTGAAAGCTTTTTATTATCTTTTTTCTAAATTTTCTTTTCAAATAACGATATCCAATTATACGCAAATTGTAAAAGAATGTACTGATATCGTTGTTTTTTTGAAGTTTTCCTCTTCTTGTGGTTTTGCTAGGATAAATGCCAACGCCTTTTGAAGATAAATGAACCCAAGGAAATTTTTCTCCGGGATCTATTTTTCTTAGTGGGGCAATATCAGAATGTCCCAGAATCAGCCTGTTCTTAATTCTGTATTTTCTTTTTAAATATTTACAAAGCTCAATCAATCTTTTTATTTGTATTCTGGTAAAAGCTTGATATCCATATTGATGACCCTTGTTTACGAGCTCAATACCGAGAGAATTTTTATTTAAATTTTTATATTTGCCCCACATTGATTTTCCCGCATGCCAAGCTATGTTTTGGTCTTTAACTAATCTAAAAACTTTTCCACTCCTGTTGATCAAATAATGACAGCTTACTTTTGAACTTGAAGAAGTAAGTCTCTTTAAAGATTCGCGCTCTGATTGCATTCCAGTATAGTGAATTACAATTGATGTTATATTTTTACTACTGCGCTTTTTGTGATTAAAATTTGGAGAATATAATTTGGTAATTTCCATAAAAAGCATATATATCATAAAAAAATGACCTCAAAACGTATAAAAACAGCAGTATATACAATGGCTTTGGTATTGGTTTTTTCTTCGCATGCCTTTGCTGCAGAAAAATATACTACAAACGAGTGTTTTGAAAAATTCAGCAGAGGTACGCTAAAATTCAATCAAGCTTTAGACAAAGTGATTTTTAAACCCGTAGCCAAAGGCTACAGGGCTTTACCTGTACCTATACGTACAAGCTCTAGCAATTTTATAGAAAATTTACGATCATTACTAACTTTCTCCAACAATGTTTTGCAAGGAGACTTGAAAACCGCCGGTAATACAGCGGGACGGTTTGCAATAAACACGACCGTTGGTATTTTGGGAATTTTTGATCCTGCTTCAAAAATGGGATTTGAAAAAAAGAGTAGGGAAGATTTTGGTCAAACTTTAGGAGTCTGGGGTGCAGACACCGGATGTTATTTTGTTTTACCTATACTGGGACCGACTACAACAAGGGATGCTGTGGGATTAGTGGGAAATATTTTTATTGATCCTGTATACCAACTAACACACAATGCCGAAACAGATGTGGTGGTAGGTAACGACAATTTACAAGAACACAATTACTATATTTATAAAGGAACTGACGCAGTAGATTTTAGATCAAAAAACATAGAATCAATTGATAGTTTAGAAAAAAATTCGATAGATTTTTATGCATCTGTTAAAAGTTTATATTTACAGAACAGAGCTCAAAAAATAGCTAATTCACCAATCGCCAACAAAGATCAAGACGACAGTGACTGGGAAGAAATAGATAATCAATAAAAAGTTCTATTATGAAAAGAATATTAGCATCTTTTCTCTTGTTTTTTTTATTATCAGTTTCCTTAGAAGTTAAATCTTTTGCTTACAGCACAGATCCTGAACAATTTATTACAGAAATTATTGACGAAGCAAAATCAATATTAAACAGCAGTGTTTCAAAGGAAGAAAAGGCAGAAAAACTTTCGGTAATAGCCATAAAAACCGTAGATGTAAAAGGTATAGGCTACTACACTCTAGGAAAGAAAAGAAAAGAAATTACCCCTGATCAATTAAAGAAATATGAAGAATTGTTTGACAAATATTTCTTAAAAAGTTTTACCTCAAGATTAACTGATTATTCGGATCCTAAAATAAGTGTTTTATCAGCGGAAAAAATTAACGAGAAATATACAATCGTTAAAACTATGTTGGTTAAAACAAATAAGAAACCTGAGGTTAAAATTGATTGGAGAGTATATACAAAAGATCCGAACAAGCCTCTGATAAGAGATTTAATAGTTGAAGGATTAAGTTTGGCTAGAACTCAAAAAGAGGAATTTTCATCTATACTTAGTACGAATAATAATGATGTAAATGCATTATTTAGTAAGTTGGAAGAATTTATTAATAAGTAACAAATGATTTGGTATATTGTTATATCTTTGTGGCTCATTGGAATGACTTCAGAATAATTGGTGGGCCCGCCAGGATTCGAACCTGGGACCAATACATTATGAGTGTACTGCTCTAACCAGCTGAGCTACAGGCCCAATAGTAATATGGATATCTCAATAAACGAAAAAGTCAAATACCTAATTTTGATTTATTTCTTTTAATAATTTGTTAAGAAATTTTCCTAACAATTGAGCATCGTCGGGATTCAGTATTCTATCTTTTGCAATTCCTTTTTTCATTTCTTCTCTTATTTTATCTTTCATTAAAATAACTTTTTCATTTGAAATTTGATTTTCAAGTTCTTTCTGAAAATTATTAATTACAGAACCAATGGTTATTTGAAACAATACCAATAAACCAATAAAAATTATTACAGATTTTATTAAAAATATTTTCATTTAATTATTAAGTTTTTTTGTATTAATAAATATTTCATTAATAGTAATTCCGTCAACTTTAAATTTATAATAAGATTTAAAATGATCGGGTATATTATATCTTTTTTTATTAAAAATTGGTCTAACAAAATAATAGTAATTGGTGAAAATTAAGTCTGCCTTGTCATGATTGTCTTCAATAAAAACAAGCTTTTTTCTTAAATTTTTATCAATTATTAGTTTAGTTTTATTTAAATCAGTGAAACTTGCTGATGAAATTTTTAAAGGATAATCAAATTTATCCTTATTTAAAACATGCTCTAAAGTTTTCTGATTTGATAGACCCCAATAATCAATAGGGAAATTATTTTGAACAAAATTTTTGCTTAGTAAATTAAAATATACATGTTGATGAGGGTGATATTTAAAAATATAGAAAACGTTAAATAATATTTGAATAGCAAAAAGTATAGTAAAAATTTTAAAAAAATTTTTGTTCTTAAGATTTTTTAGATAATTTAAGAAATAAAGACCTAGAATTATTAATGAAGGATATAGAAAGTATAATTGTCTCCATCCGTTGTATAGGGTTGAATTAAAAATAACAACTGAAACAATCGGTATTAAAAAAATAAACAGAATGAAAATTAGTATCATTTCATTTTTATTCTTCCACAAATTATTGTGATTTATTTTTTCTATATTAATTAAATTTTTTATAAAAATTGAAAATGATCTAAATAAACCTAAAATAATTATTAAAAAAAATATTATTGGAGTTGTTATAAAGAACCACACAAAAAAATAATGCCATGGTAAAAGTTGTGCTTTTAAAAAATTACCAAAATATAAAACATCACCTTCCCAAGGATAATTTTTAAATTCTTTGAAGGAAATTAGTAATTTATAAATATCACCATCCCATAGCCAGGGCCAAAAAAGAATAAAAAAAATTGAAAAAGATATTAAGTATTTAAATGATTTGATAAGCTTTATTTTTATACTGCTATTGTCTCCGTTAAAAAATAAAAAAAATAAAGTTAATGCGGGAAGATAAATCCCAATTACTCTAATATCTGTAGTGAAAGCCGAAAAAAAAGATCCAAGTACAATATACCGATTGCTCTTTTCTCGAAGAAATTTAATGTTAAAGAAAGTAGCAAATATAAATGAAGACAGTAGTATTATATCTTTAGGGTTATAAAAACTTTCAGCAAAAATTCTGGGAGATAAAATTAAAAATAACAAACCAATTAACGAAATAATATTATCTTTGAAAAGATAGTTAAGCAAAAAATAAAAGCATATTGAAGACGAAAAAAATACTAAAAAATTTACGAAATGTTTAAACAAATAAACTTCTTTGGAATCACTTAAATTTAGCATTACTTCAAGTGCTGCTATCGGCAAGTCAAATGCGACTCCGTAGGCCTTATCAACGTAATCTGATAAATTGGGCAAATTATTAATAAATAAATTTAAATCAATATTTACTCCAAACTTTTCAAAAACATGTTTGAGGGAAACAAAGCCGTTAAGTCTATTTATATTCTCATCAAATGAAATACCGTAATCTTTAAAAATAAAAATCCCAAATAACAGATAGATTGCTAAAAACAGAAATATTAAAATCTTTGACTCGAAATATCGTTTTGTATAATTTATTAAATTCATGTTTTTTTTGGATTTTACTTAATCAATATAAATGCATAATACATTATTTAAAAAATTATCACTAATTTTAATATCTTTTGTTTTCTCTTTGATTCTTGTCGAATTTTTTTTAAGAATTTTAGGATTTACCCCGTGGACTTACATCCCGTCAAAAAATCAAAAAATGTTTGATTTTGATCAAAATATTGGTTGGAAATCAAAAGAAGGGGTCTATGACATTATTGCCTCTGAAGAGTACAAAATAAAGAAAGTTTTAACCGTTCTTAATAATGGGAACAGATACTCTGGGGAAGGCTCAGGTGATCAGCAAATCATAATAGTTGGTGGTTCTTTTACTCAGGGCTGGGGTGTGAACGATAATGAAACTTTTTCATATAAGCTACAAAAAAAATTAAAAAATTTTAATGTAAAAAATTACGGTCAGTCCGGTTATAGCGGTGTTCAATCTTATTTATTATTAAAAGAATTATTACAGGAATCAAAAAACCCAAGGTTAGTAATTTATGCTTTCATCGATCATCACGAATATAGAAACGTTGCTCGTGGTGAATGGCTAGAAATGTTACTGAAATATTCTAAGACTGGCCACGCTAATTCGCCTAAGGTACCTTTTGCCACTTTAAATAAGAAAAATGAGTTAGTATTTCACGAGCCATCAGGATATTTGCAATTGCCATTGAGAGAGCAATTATCTTTTGTACCTATTATCGAAAAAACTATTATGAAACACACTACTAAAAAAAGAAAAAAACAACAAAAAGAAGTTGCACGACAGGTTTTCTTGGAGATGAAAAATATCTCAAAAGAATTTAATTCAAAATTTCTCATGGTAAATTTAAAATCAAATATTATAGAATATGAAAGTTTCTTTAAAAAAAACAATATTAGTTTTGTGGACTGTAATTTACCTTTAACTGAGAATTATCTAATAAAAGGTGACTACCATCCAAATAATAAGGCTCACACTATCTATAGCAAATGTATAAATGATTATATAAACAAGGAAAAATTATTACTTTTCTAAAAAGCTTTTAAGTTGTTTGGATCTGCTTGGATGTTTGAGTTTCCTTAAAGCTTTTGCTTCTATCTGTCTTATTCTTTCTCTAGTAACGTTAAATTGCAAACCAACTTCCTCCAAGGTGTGGTCTGTATTCATTCCTATTCCAAATCTCATTCTCAAAACTCTTTCTTCTCTTGGTGTTAGAGATGCCAAAATTTTTGTTGTTGACTCACTTAGATTTGATCTTATTGCGGTATCTAAAGGTTGTAGAGCATTCTTGTCTTCTATAAAATCGCCCAAGCTACTATCTTCTTCGTCACCAACTGGGGTTTCGAGTGAAACTGGTTCTTTAGAAATTTTTAAAACTTTTCTAACTTTCTCTAGTGGCATTGCCAATTTTTTTGCCAGTTCCTCTGGGGTAGCTTCCCTTCCAAATTCACTTAAAATCTGCCTTTGCGTCCTAACAATTTTATTTATTGTTTCAATCATATGCACAGGAATTCTTATAGTTCTAGCTTGGTCAGCTATTGATCTGGTAATGGCTTGTCTAATCCACCAAGTGGCATAAGTTGAAAATTTATAACCACGTCTATATTCAAATTTGTCAACTGCTTTCATTAATCCAATGTTTCCTTCTTGAATGAGATCTAAGAATTGAAGCCCCCTATTAGTATATTTTTTGGCAATTGAAATAACTAGCCTTAGATTGGCTTCTACCATTTCTTTTTTTGCAATTCTTGATTCTCTTTCTCCTTTCTGAATTCTCTTAACTAACAATTTGAACTCACCAACAGATAATTCTATTTTTTTACTAAACTCAATTAACCGCTCTCTTATCTCGGTAAATTCTTTTTTGTGTTTTTTGAAGAAGCTTCTCCAAGTCTTATTTTCTTTTAAAAAAGACTCAAATTTTGAGTTAATTTCATTTCCAATATAATATTTTACGAATTCTTCTCTAGAAATTTTATTATCGGTTGCAAGCCTTAAAATAACACCTTCCAGTGACAATATTTTTTTATTTTCCTTATAATGTGCTTGTACTAATTCCTCAACGACTGAAGGACTCAATTGAAGATTTTTAAAATCTTCAACTAAAATACTTTGGATCTTCTTTAGGTTTTTATTCTTAGAGATAGATAATTCTTTAGAGTTTAAAATACAGTTTAGTTTTTCAATTTGATATTTTTTTAATTTTGAATAATTTTTTGATAGGTTGTGGATCAATAGTATTATTTTTGGTTTTATTTCTTCTTCCATCGCAGCCAAAGAAACATTAAACTCGTCATTTTGATCTGAATATTCTTCGCTCTTTTCTTCCTCCGGTTTATTATCCGTTTTTTTTGTTTTTAATTTATCTTTTTCTTTGTCTAGTTTTTTTATTTTTTTCTCTTGATTTTCATCGTTTTCAAAATCTTCATATGTGGAATCTATGTCTATTATATCTCTGACTAGTAATTCATCTTTCTCTAGCTGCTCTTTCCATTCAAATATTTTTTTTGCTATCAAAGGACTTTGGGTAAGAGCATTTATCATGACATTTTTTCCAGCTTCAATTCTTTTTGCTATCGCTATTTCACCTTCCCTTGAAAGTAGCTCGACTCCACCCATCTCACGTAGATACATTCTTATTGGGTCATCACTCTTGTCAGAGGATTTCTCGGGTTCTCCTTGGCCCGACTCTCTTTTCTTTATAGGCTGGTAATCAGATTTTTTAGAAACAAGAGTAACTTTTTTATCAAATAAAATGATTAATGCCTTTTCTAAATTTTCTTGAGATCTATTCCGTTTGCCCAGAGATTTTCCAAGTTCTTCGTAAGTTACAAAACCTCTGTGCAGACCTTTTTCCAAAAGTCTTTCGAATGATTTTGTAATAAGTTTAGTCTTCATAGAATCTTCAATTAACGCTTCATTATATATAGAGGCAAATTATTAAAAATCTATACCTAATTTATTCCTTGTTTATCTGACTTTTCAGTTCCATTAGATAAGAATAGGACTTCTCATCAAATTCTTTGATGAGTTTTTTTTCAAGATCATCGATTTTTTTTGAAAACTTGATTTCATTAAGTTCTTTAAGTATTTCATTTAATAATTCAATTTGTTCATTCTCGTCTTTTTTTAAAAAAATATTTTTAATAACAGCATTTTGATTAATGTTGTCGATTAAATTTAAATATTTTTTCTTAAAATTAATAATACTGTTTTCATCAAACTTGTCCTCCGATAGGATGTCCAGTAGTTCTGATTTTAAAGTATTTAAACTCTTTGAAGAAAATTTAATTTCTTTAAAAATTTCTACCCTCGGAGTAATAATTTTTGGATAATTATACATAATATATAATATGGAATATTCCTTGATCTCTTCCTTAGTGAGGTGGTCTTTTGCTACTGAAATTCTTTTGGTTTCATTGAGAATTCTGTAATTATTCATTTTTTTCCTTCCACCTAACTTTTGTAAAGGAGTTAAATTTCTAATTTTTTCCAGATAGTGTTCTAAGATATACTTTTTAAGAGTTTTGTCTCCAATAGACTGGCACAGATTTCTAAATTTTTTCTCAAACTTTGTTGTGGCAAAGGGATCGGATCTATCAAGACTATTTAGATATATCTTCCAAATAAATTCTTCTATCGAAAGATTATTTTTTATAAGTTTTTCAAAACTTTCTTTTCCTTTTTCTTTAATATAATCGTCTGGATCCATTCCGTTTGACAATGTTACAAAGCCAATTTTATTATTTTCTTTTATGAAGGGGAGAAGATTCTCTGCAATACGTAAAGCCGCTTTTTGCCCACTAGAATCACCATCTAAACAAATTATTGGGTAAGAGAAAAATTTCCAAACCAAATTTATTTGGTTCTCGGTTAAAGCAATCCCAGAATTTGAAACAACATTCTTTATACCGGATGAATAAATGCTAATAACATCCATATATCCTTCGACAATAATAACTTCTTCGTTTCTGTTTGGAGCAGATTTTGCTTTATCTAGATTAAATATATGCCTGCCTTTTTTATAAAATTCAGTTTCAGGCGAGTTTATATATTTTGCTATTTTCTTCTCTTGAATAATTCTTCCTCCAAAAGCAACTGCATCTCCAACAATATTTTTTATTGGAAATATTATCCTTGAATGAAATCTGTTTACAAACTTATTATATTTTTCATTCTTGTAGAATAGACCAGTTTGTAAAATTTCCTGTTCGTTAAATTTTTTGGATAAATGTTTGTAATAATCTGAATTGTCAGGAACAAAACCTATCTGAAACTCTAAAATTGTTTCTTTGCCTATCCCTCTTTTTTTTAAATAGTCCATTGCAGAAGAATTCTTTTCAAAAATAAGTTTGTGATGATGGTCACTATAATCTTTTAAAATATTTCTGTATGTCTGATATCTCTTTTCTTTTTCTAAATCAAAACTTGTAAACTTGTAAGGTTGCATTCCAGCTTCGGAGGCCAACTGTCTTACTGTCTCCCCAAATTTTAGAGATTGTGTCTTCATGAGAAAATCGAAAATGTTTCCGTGTTCTCCAGAACTAAAACAGTGATAAAATCCTTTTTCATCACTCACGGTAAAAGATGGTGTTTTCTCGCTTGTAAAAGGAGATAAACCTACAAACTCCTTTCCTCTTCTCTTCAGTTTAACTGTTTTTCCAACCACCTGGGAAACTTTTAATCTTAACTTAATTTCTTCTAAATAATTTTTTGGATATTTCATATTATTTTAGGTTCTCCTTGATAATTTGACTCACTTTGGAGAAGTTCAGAACATCAGCATGTTCTTTTTTTAGGGCCCCCATTACTTTGCCCATATCCTTAATAGAGTTAGCACCAACTTTTTTCATTGTTTCAAGACAAATTTTCTTTGTTTCCTCTTCGCTTAGCTGTTTTGGTAAAAATTCGTTAATAATTTTAATTTCTGACATTTCGTTTTCCAGCAATTCGTTTCGGCCAGCCTTTTTGTAGGCATCACAAGAATCGTTCCTCTGTTTTACCATCTTTTTAAGAAGACCTATTAGGTCGTTATCTGGCAATGTCTTTTTATCCTTAATTTTTTTAGCAATCATTGTGTCTTTTATGGCTGCAACCACCAATCTTAAAGTGGGATACGTTTTTTTATCTTTTGCTTTTAAAGCCTCGCTAAGCTTGGTTTCTATTTTGGTCTGTAGGGACATATAATTTTTAAACTTACTTTAATCACATTTTATCTTCAAAAGAAAAAAGAATGGGGTTGACGACTGTTAGCCTTTTTCATATAAAACGCAAAACCTTATTAAAAAGGTTTTTCTTTAACTCATGAGTTGTATTTGAGACAGGTCATAAATAGAAAAAAAAATAATTCACATAATTTTTCGACAGGTATTTTAGTTTTTGAAGATGGCAC
>Ga0163108_10001488_pt1 | contig 17173 bp, 16 predicted proteins | sample Fk1155metaG_FD_109644 | JGI IMG/M metagenome (GOLD analysis project Ga0163108, IMG submission 109644) | Marine microbial communities from the Central Pacific Ocean - Fk160115 155m metaG | ecosystem: Environmental > Aquatic > Marine > Oceanic > Photic zone | place: The Central Pacific Ocean...
GCTGGGATCAATAATTTCCATTGGTTTCTTTTTGGCCTTCATAATGTCTGGCAATTTTACATATCGAGGCTCATTTAATCGAAGATCGGTTGTGATAATGGCAGGTAAATCTACTTCAAGAGTCTCTAGGCCCTGATCAACTTCTCTAACAACTTCTAATGAATTTCCATTAACGGTAACTTTTGAAGCAAAGGTTCCTTGTGCATATGAACACATTTGAGCAAGCATCTGCCCGGTTTGACTTGCATCATCATCTATGGCTTGTTTACCCATTAGAATCAAATCAGGTTTCTCTTGATCAACTATTTGATGAAGTAGTTTTGCCACTTGAATTGGCTCGAGTGTAGTATTTTGTTCAATAAGGATTGCCCGGTCAGCTCCCATAGCTAATCCAGTTCTAAGTTGTTGTTGAACATCATCAGACCCGATTGATAATATGATTACTTCGCTGGCATGACCGTTTTCTTTTAATCTTAAAGCTTCTTCAATAGCAATTTCATCAAATGGGTTAATACTCATCTTAACGCCATCAGTAACCACACCAGATTCATCAGATTTAATTCTGATCTTGACGTTATAGTCAATGACTCTTTTTATACATACAAGAATTTTTTCCATTATTAATAATCTTTATTTCAGTTTTAAAAAGTAAGAAGAGAGATATATAATTTTCAGAGTGGTATTCTGACTCAAAATTAAAAAAAATACATTAAAAATTATAAGAAATGCTTAAGAAAAATTACAAAGAGTCCTGTGGACTAATCGTTCTTTTATTACTGTTCATAAATGGATGTGCAAGCCAATCTGATACTAATGAGCTAGAAGATGATATTAAATTGTCCAACCGATCTTCCTGTTTTAATACGATGGATATTAGAGATTATAGAGTTCTTGATCGCAGCAATCTAATAGTTTACGGTCGCCCAAAATCTCGCTCTTATCACTTAAAAATAAGCCCTCCAAATTTAGACGAATCAGGTCTTGACATGATTAGCTTCAAGTCATGGAGCGGAAGAGTCTGTGGCTTTGCTGGTGATGAGCTAATTATCCCAGATAGTCTTTTTGAGCAAAGATATTCAATAGTTTCAGTAACCCAACTTGATGAAGCAGGGCATTACAATTTAATGGTTCAATACGGCAAAGCTGAACCATTGCAAGAAATTGAACCAGAGACTTCTTCATCACCAGAAATCAGCAGAGAGCTAGATAAAGAAAATAAAGAGAGTAATGACGAGCAATAAAGAAATACTTCAAAAAGATCATGAAACTGTTATTGGAAAAATAATCTACCTCAGTGAAAAAGAAGATCGTCAAGGTGAAGAGAGAGGCAGAGAATACTTCATTATTAATAAACATGCGAACGGACATAGAAAAATTGTAGCTCATTGTGAAATTGATGACCGACCTGCAGTGATGAGAGATATAACCTATTCATTAGATGAACACTGGCTACCACAGGATTGCTTTGTAAGAATTTCAGTTGACGACAAGTTTATGGGTTCAGGATGGTTTTATTTTGGAGATGATTATGCTGAGTGTGAAGCTGACACATTATTGGAAGGTAGAGTGAGTCAGAAAATGCAAACCCAAGGAAGACTGAAAACTTTCCAAAACCATGCTATTGCTTGTGATGCATGGCATCTCAGGCTTTTTGATCAATCAAAAACGGAAAACCCTCAAAACATAGGAGAAATGTTGTTGTCATCTCCTGATCACAGAGGAGCAACCGGTCCCATGCTTTTTTCTATCACATCCACCATAGAATTTGTTGGTCAAGAATCAGTTACGGTTAAGGCAGGAACTTTTGATGCTCTTCATTACAGATTTGTAGGAACACCTGGTTTACCTGAAGAACACCCACCCTATGATGTTTGGTGTACCAATGATGAAGATTTCATATTTCTCAAAGGTGCAGTGGGTGGCTACATGCAAACCTATTATGAGTTAGTTGAGCTAAAAAGAAGCTAACGTTGGCAACTAAAAACAAAAAACCATCGTCCTTAATGTCGAGGTTTTTTTCAAGAAACCCACTTGATGTTGAAAAATTTTTTTCTTAGGATGAATTATTGATTTTTTTATAGGAAACAAGAAATGCTAGAGAAACTTAAAGATTGGTGGACGTTAGATCAGGAAGCTGAACAAAACAGTGCTGACAATCCATTGACAGCGTTAACCGATAATCAACGAAGAAATGCTGGCCCATTACTAGCTCTTGCATTTGGTTGGGGTTTTCTAGTAACTGGTTTATTTACAGGGAGTCAGCTAGGTAATGGTATCCCGTTCTGGCCAGATATAATTATCACCACTTTCATAGGTAATCTAGCGAATTTTATAGTAGGTGCAATTGTCGGTTACATTGGTTATAAAACAGCATGTAATAGTGGTCTACTTTATAGATATGTTTATGGGAATGTAGGAGCTTATATCCCAGTTCTGTTTATTTCTATTCTAACCATAGGATGGCAGGGTATTGTTGTGGGAGCATTTGGCATAACTTGGACATTAGCACTGCATCCTGACATTGAGGCAGCTGAAATTTTCTCCTCTTCGACATTTTTAATAACAGCTGTTCTTGCTGGTATTCTTTATACAGCCACAACTTATTTTGGTGTTAAGGGTCTTGAAAGAATCAGCATACCCTCTGTGGCAGTTCTTGTCTTAGTTGGATTATATGCGATTTATTTAAATGTTATTCAAGCAGGAGGGTTTTCTAGCTTTCAATCACTCTCACTTGCTTTATCTGCCAAAAGCCAAATGACTACTATTGAGGCAATTAATATTGTTATTGGATCATGGATTGTTGGTGCTGTTGTGATGCCTGAATACACAAGATTTGCAAAAAAGGGGTGGGTAGCAATAGCTATACCATTTATTGTTTTAATTATTGCTCAATGGTTTCTTCAGATTCTAGGGGCTTTGGGTGGTGTTGTCTCAAACGATTCTTTGTTCTCTGCTTTTCTTGGTATTGATCTTAATATACTGATGCAACAAGGAATGATCATTGGATGGATAGGTATTATTGGAATGAGTCTTGCCTTATGGACCACTGGTGATGCAAATCTATATCTTCCTGTAATTCAAACCTCCAGTATTTTAAAAAAACCTAAACATCTTATGACAGTTATATGCGGTATATTAGGTACAATTCTAGGATTGGGCTTATATCAATATTTCTTTCAATTTCTTACAACGTTAGCAACTGTAGTGCCCCCATTGATTGGACCAGTAATAGTTGAATATTATCTTATTGATAAGAGTAAATTTCATCAGGGAAATTTTGATGGTGTCGCTATTTGGAACCCCTCAGCTTTTGCTGCCTATATAGTTGGTGCTTATAGTGCTGTTTATTCTCCTGTTTTTATCATGCCTGCTATCACCGGTCTATTAGCTTCGATGGTAGTTTATTGGCTAACTCGTAAACTAATTAAATAAACATTATGGACTACAGTTGTTTTAATTATGAATTAAAAGGACACATAGCACATGTGACTCTTTCTAGAGGTAAAGAATTAAATACGATGACTAAGGCTTTCTGGTCAGAGCTACCACATCTCATTGACGATATTTCAAATAATGGCGATGCTAGAGTCATCCTTTTAACTGCAGAGGGGAAACACTTTTGTGCCGGCATGGACCTAGCTAATTTCAGTGAAGGTGAAACTAAAAAAGATAGAATCGATGCAAATTTAGGCAGAAAAAATGAAGCCACATACAGAGTCACTAAAGATCTTCAATATACTATCAGTTGTCTAGAAAAAGCTAGACTGCCTGTGATCGCAGCAATTCATGGTGCCTGTATTGGTGGAGGCGTTGATATGATAAGTGCGTGTGACCTGAGATATGCCACCAATGATGCTTTCTTTTGTATACAAGAGATTAATATTGGTCTTGCAGCTGATGTTGGAACGCTTCAAAGGTTGCCCCACATAATACCGGAAGGTATTGTAAGAGAATTAGCTTTCACTGGAAGGAGATTTACTGCGAAAGAAGCTTTTGAATATGGCTTGATTAACTCAATATTTGATAGCCAGGAACAAATGATTGACCATGTAAAATCAGTTGCTGATGAAATTGCCAGCAAATCACCATTAGCTATATCAGGAATCAAAGAAGTGATGAATTACAATAGAGATCATTCCATTGAAGAATCCTTAAACTATGTGGCCTTATGGAACTCTGCTATGAACTATGCGGATGATATGAAAGAAGCCTTTAAATCTCAGTTAGAAAAAAGAGATCCCGAATTTGAGAAATTAATTAAAAAGAAAAAATACCTGGAAGATTAATTATTTCTCCACTAACTCAATCCATTCACCAGCAACGCCAACAGTGACTCCAACTTTTCTTCCATTGTATGGGAAAGCATCAATACTAGTTGGCTCCTCCCTCCAATTTACATCTATTTCATCCATAGAATCGACATAAAATGAAACAACAGATGTTGATGGAGGTAAATGACCTTCAGCTATTTCTCTCGGTACTATGGCATCTTTGCAAAATTTGATGAGTGAAAAGAAGAAAAATTGACATGAATCTGTTGGATATTCATCTAATTCAATAAGAAAATCCTTTTCAAACTCTGCAATTGCAAGAGGATAAACTGTATCTTCAGGTAGATTATTTAATCTAGAAATAACACCTATGGTCCAATCTGAAGCTTCTGTCACAGGCATATCAAAGGTATCTCGATAATAATTCTGTAAATCTTCCATAGACGGTCCACCGACAACCATAATAAAAACTCGATCAACATAAGATTTTGCAGAACCAAGATTGAATCCAGATCCATCGGGTATGATTCTCGTAAGATAGATCATTTCATCTGATGGTCCAAGAACTTGCATTGCTCTTGGAGCATTTTCAGTAGGGTATAAATCATAGGGCATACCTATAATTTCGAAAGGGGAATTTTCTAATTCATCTGCCAGCTTGTCTGGATCTTCAACCAAAATCTCTGTTGAATTCCAGCCATGGGTTCCTACGGGTTTATAATTTGTTTGCTCCTTATCCTCTATAAATCTTAAGTAAACGTCTTCTCCACTTTCTGGTTGCATAATTATATAAGGGTGATTAATCATATTCTCTGCATCCCAGATAGAGGCTAGATTTTCGTTGACGTTTCCTTTAACCACTGTGTCATAACCTAGGTAATCATCATAAGCTTGTTCTGTAGTACTCAAGTTGGTGACTAACATTGTCACCATTATAATAGATTCCAACATAAACAATCTCCTGTAGTATCGATTAATTAATAAATATCACTTCCGATTAATTATAGAATACTGTATGTTTCGATGAAGTAAAAAAAACATTAATCGATGATTACTACTATTTCCCAAAATCCTAAATATTACAGATGGGTAATCCTATTTGTTTGTTTTCTTATTATTACCTTCACCAATGGCCTAACCTTAGGTGGACTCTATGTTTTTGAAGAAGAGATAATTAAATCACTCTCTAAAATCAGTGGAGAAAATATTCTTCGTGCCGACTTAAAACTGAGAGATGCACTAACTTTATGGTCAACAGCCGCAATTGGCTTTTTCTCAGGAATGTTAGCTGACAGGATTGGTGTAAAAAAATTAATGGTTACAGGTATGTTTATTCTTTCTGCCTGTTTTTATTTCTATGGACAGGCTCAATCTCTACTGGATATGTACATCTTACATATCTTTATGGGACTGGTGCTTTGCATATCTGGAATGATCGTTAACGTTATCCTAATTTCTAAATGGTTTAATAACAGCAGGGGATTAGCCATAGGCATTCTTTTAGCAGGAACAAGTGTGGGTAATGGTCTTTTTCCTCAAATCAATACCTACCTTTTAAGTATTGGTGAGTGGAGAGAAGTCATGCTATGGCTTAGCTTAATACCTTTATGCTACATTCCGTTTCTATTACTATTGGTCAAAGAAAGTCCAGACGAACTAAAACAAGAAAACCAAGTAATTGATCAAGATTTTAGTCAAATCAACCATAGTGGTGGCTCAACTCTAAAAGAAGCTCTATCTACTAAGAACTTCTGGTTACTGTCCTTGATGGCATTTTGTACTTTTTATTCGATTCTAGCTATGACAGGTCACGTTTTCTTGTTGATGCGTGAAGAAAATTATGCGCCACAAATTGCAGCTACCGGGGTGTCAATAATTTTCATTGGTGGGTTCATCGGAAAAGTACTAAGTGGAAAAATGGCAGAAGTTATTGGGAGAAAGAAAGTTCTTCTTACTGGAGTAGGAGTGATGTTTGTCGGTTCTATTTTCATCGTACTAGCACTATTTTTCAAAGATCCCATCTTTATCTGGATAGGTCTAGCCTTATATGGGACAGGCTGGGGAGGTTTATACACATTAATTCAACTACTTACAGCAGACTTGTTCGGCATTATTGCGCTGGGGAAAATTATGGGTGTCATCAATATTTTAGACACTATTGGTGGTGGTTTAGGGCCATATATGACAGGCATCCTATACGACAAAACTCAAAGCTATTTATTACCTTTTTCTGTAATTAGTTGTTTATTAATAATTGCCTTTATCTCTTCATCTTTACTTAAAATTGATGATCAAGCTATAGAGATTAACCGCTGAAAACTTTTTAATGATTTCAGACCATTTGATCATAGGTATAATCTAGATTATGAATACAATTGAAAATTACTCTCTTAAGGGAAATATCACCCTGGTAACTGGGGCATCCAGAGGTATAGGTTCAGGTATTGCTGATCTATTTGGTCAAGCCGGTTCAACTGTAATAGGTACCGCAACCAGCCCGGAAGGAGCTGATTCAATCTCTGAGAGATTCTCCACATCAAACATAAAAGGAAGAGGGGTGGTTCTCGATGTTTCTCAATCCTCTCAGGTCAAAGAATTAATAAAAGAACTGAAAGTAAAGGATGAAAATCCATCAATTCTTATTAATAACGCAGGCATTAGTATTGAAAGTCTCATGATGAGAATTAAAGAGGATGATTGGGAAAAAGTAATTAAAACTAACCTATCTTCGGTTTTCTTTCTTTCCAAAGCTGTGATTGGAGGAATGATAAAAAAAAGACAAGGTAGGATTATTAATATCGGCTCAGTGGTGGGCTCAATAGGAGCTATTGGGAACGCTCATTATAGTGCAGCCAAATCTGGCTTGATGGGTTTAACCAAATCTATTGCTTTAGAAGTTGGCTCTAGAAACATAACCGTGAATACCATTGCACCAGGCTATATCGAAACTGACATGACTAAAGATATGAATCAAGAATTAAGCGATGCATTAATGAAGAAAATACCACTGAGCCGTTATGGCCAGCCAATAGATATAGCAAGCACTGCTCTTTTTCTTGCATCCAGCTCTGGAGCCTATATAACAGGTCAAACTATTCATGTGAACGGCGGGATGCATATGGATTAGATATTTGTCTAAAATTGCTTGAGAAAAGAATGATTTTACATACAATACAATAATTCAATATAGGGGATTTGAAATGAGCGTAAATGAAAGAGTTAAAAACATTGTAGCTGAGCAACTAGGTATTGGTGTTGATGAAGTAAGTAATGAATCCAGCTTTATAGATGATTTGGGTGCTGATTCACTAGATACCGTTGAGCTTGTTATGGCTCTTGAAGAAGAATTTGATATCGAAATTTCAGACGAACAAGCAGAGAACATTTCTACCGTTCAATCAGCAATAGACTATATTAACAATAGCTCTGACTAATCTAACTAATAGTTAAAAATTAGTCTCTATTTGTAAACCATAAAACCACCAGGTAGATACCCTATTGGTGATTTGAATTGTGAATAAATCTTGCAATTTCGTGCATAATAATAACTATCAAGATTCTGCTTAATAGAATTCATCAATGGAAAAAATGTCTGGATTATTTATAACAATTGAAGGAATTGAGTGCGTAGGAAAATCTACCAATGCAAAATTTATTTCAGATCTACTGAACAAGAAAAATATTAAAACACATGTAACTAGAGAGCCAGGTGGTACCTCTCTAGGTGAAAAGATCAGACAAATACTTCTTTTTGAACAAAACGATTCAATTTCGCCTCTAGGGGAATTACTCCTTCTTTTTGCTGCTAGGGAAAAGCACATTAATGAAGTGATCAAACCTAATTTAGAACAAGGCAAATGGGTCATTAGCGATCGATTTACCGATGCTAGCTTTGCCTATCAAGGTTTCGGCAGAGGACTGGATTTTGATCAAGTTAATCAATTAAAACAAATCATTCAAAATGACTTTGATCCTGATCTAACATTTCTCTTAGATGCTCCAATTGATGTCATAAAAAGCAGAAGAAAGCTTAATCCGAATGATCGTTTTGAATCTGAAGATAGAGAGTTTTTTGAAAGAGTAAGACAAGGGTATTTAGAACTGGCATCTGTCTTCAAAGACAGGGTAAAAATTATTGATGCTACCCAGCCTATAGAGCAGGTTCAATCGGAAATTCAGAGTTGTTTATTGGATTTTATTGGAAAAACTTCATGAAGGAACCAATGGAATGGTTAGAGCCTATCTACAAACAACTTGAATCCGCAATTCACGAACATAAAACAACCCACGCCTTCTTAATAAAAGGTCAAACAGGTGTGGGTAAGAATAATCTTGCGATGCTACTAGCTAATGGTTTTCTTGGTGAAGAGACAATTAATCCAACCAATAATAAAGGTGATGAAGGGATAATCCCAGATTGTAAATTAATATCCAGACAAGAAAGGAAAGAAACTATTTCAATAGATCAAATTAGATCTTTAAAATCGTTTCTCTTACTAACCAGCTTAAAAGGCCGTGGTAAAGTAGGTGTTATTAATCCAGCTGACGCGATGACATACCCGGCAGTAAACAGTCTACTTAAAATTCTTGAAGAGCCCCCTCAAGATACATTATTGATTCTTTTAACTGATTCTATAAATAAACTTCCAAGTACTATTATCAGTAGAGTTCAAATTATCACAGTTGAAAATCCAACTATACAACAAACCTTAGATTGGCTTAGCACATCCAATCAAGCAGACAACTGGGATGAAATCATAAATATTTTTGGATGCAGGCCTGTTCTTTTAAACAAACTTGGGCACACTTATCTTAGTGAACGCATAGAAACTGTTTCAAATGAACTTCATCGCCTGTTAACAAAAAGAATTAAACCATCCCAATTAGCTAACTCATGGAAATCTGAAGAATTAGAGATCAATTTAAGACTCGTTTATTACTGGTTTTCAAAATTTTTATACCACCATCTCCTAGAAATAGATAACCATGATTTAATGCCTGAATCTCTTCAAGAATTATTGGGTAAGGATATTAATATTGAGGAAAGTTTTAATCTACTTAATGAAATTGCTAGCATAAGGCAACTTAAGATTAATGGAAAAAGCTTGAATTGGAGTTTGCAAATCACTAATTTACTTAGTCCAATATATTCAAATATGAAAGGATTACAAAGTTTTGAGTCGAGAACCTAAAAACATAGACGCTCTTATTATAGGGGCAGGACCTTGTGGGTTATTCCAAGCATTTGAATTGGGTCTACTAGGAATTAATTCAATCATTATGGACAGCATGGATAAAGTTGGAGGACAATGCTCTGAACTCTATCCGGATAAACCAATTTATGATATTCCTGGTATCCCTATATGTTCGGCACAAGAGTTGATTGATAACCTTTTGAAACAAATAGAGCCTTTTAATCCAAAGATTCAACTAGGTGAAGAAGTGATTGGTGTGGAAAGAATAAATAATGAGTACTTAGTTACAACAAGTAAAGACATTCAATTCATCACTAAAACAATTTTTATTGCAGGAGGGGTGGGCTCATTTCAAGCTAAAAGACTAAGATTAGATAGTATCAATGACTATGAAGACCAATGGCTATATTACAAAATCCAAGACAAAAATAAATTACTTGGAAAAAATATTGTCATATTTGGAGGAGGGGATTCAGCATTAGATTGGGCTATAGAATTTGCGAGTGATAAAGATTTTTTAGGTTCTTCCGGAACTCAAGTAAGTCTTGTTCATCGAAGAAATGAGTATAGAGGTGCTCCAGCCTCAGTTAATACAATGAAAGAACTAGCTAAACAGGAACTTATCAAGCTTTATGAAGTATCCACTTTAAGATCATTTAAAACAGATAATAATCACTTAAAATCGCTCACTCTTTATAAAGATGGAGAAGAATTAGAAATAGAAGCCGATGTGGCGCTAGTTTTTTTTGGATTATCACCAAAACTTGGACCTATAGCTGACTGGGGTTTAGAAATAAATAAAAAATCGATTGAAGTAAACACTGAATCTTTTGAAACAAATCATCCAGCTATTTTTGCTATCGGAGATATAGCAAACTACCCAGGCAAGAAAAAATTAATTCTTAGTGGCTTTCATGAAGCAGCGCTGGCTGCATTTGCTGCAAAAGCAATTATAGAACCAGGAAAGAAAGTTCACTTGCAATACACCACGACTAGCCCAAAACTTCAAGAACGACTAGGGGTATCTAAGAAATAAAGGTAGACTAGAAGATCTTCAGAAGGGGTGAAGAAATGGGAATAGAAATTACAGGATGGGGTAAATGTACTCCGCCTTCGATATTAACAAACGATGATTTATCAACAATTCTTGATACTAATGATGAGTGGATAACCTCTCGAACTGGCGTTAAAGAAAGAAGAATTGCCCACACCTCACTGAGTGATATGGGTGCAGTAGCTGCACAACATGCTCTAGCTAGTGCGAACAAAGACCCTAAAGACATTGATGCAGTGATTATGGCCACTTGCACACCTCAATATATTATTCCAAGCACTGCTTCAATCATTCAGAAAAAAATTGGTAATAATACCGCTGCTTCTTTCGACTTTAACTCAGCATGCTCAGGTTTCGTATACGGCCTAACCACAGCCTATGGATTAATTTCATCGGGTGTAATGAAAAATATACTGCTTGTGGGAGGAGAAAAAGTCAGCTTCTTTTTGGACTGGTCTGCTAGAGACACGGCTGTTTTATTTGGTGATGCAGCTGGAGCTGTTGTGATTGAATCAGTCGACACTGATTCTAAGCTTTATTCATCAAAATTAACCTGCGATCCATTTCTGGGTGAGGCATTAATGCTCAAAAATTTTGGCTCTAGTATGAAGTTTGATAAGGACAAAGACAGTTACTTTTTTGGCATCAGTTTTGTAGGTCAAGAAGTATTTAAAAATGCTGTTAAGACGATGGCTAAACTTGCTGAGGAAGCTTTAACGGAGGCAAATCTTACAATAGATGACATAGATCTATGTATACCTCATCAAGCCAATTTAAGGATCCTAGAAGCCACAGCCAAAAGATGTAATTTTCCTATGGAAAAAATGATTGTAAATCTTGATAAATATGGCAACACGTCAGCTGGCTCTATACCGATTGCTTTAACAGAAGCGCTTGAAGAAAATAAAGTTAAACCCAATTCAAAAATGCTTTTCTTAGCCTTTGGAGGAGGTCTTACCGGTGCTGCAGCAATAATTGACTGGGGCTCTAAAGTAACATCAATTAAAACATCAGATGCAACCTTACCTGACAGTGATAAAACAGCGTTAGAATTGATTAAAGAAATCTCTGGCTAATAATTAGAGGTTCTTTGCATGAGAATTAAAACAGATGTGCTCATAATTGGAGGCGGTGTTGCAGGCTCTGCTATGGCATCTAGCTTAACCAATAAAGGTTATAGAGTTGTACTTCTTGAAAAATCAGAAAAACCACAAGATACCGCAAGAGGTGATCATATACAGCCTTATGTGTGCGAAATTCTTAACCATTGGGGTGTGTTAGACGATTTCTTTGCTGCAGGTGCTAAAAAAAGAGCAGGTTCACTTTGGTTTGATGAATCAGCTAATTTTCTAATGGATGCCAATGTCTCAAAACTAGATATTCCTCAACCTTTCTTTATGTTTATTAACCATGAGAATATCAGTGAAGTATTTTTAAAGTTTGCCTCTAAAGATGACAACTTCTCCATTTTTAAGCCTATTATTAATTGTCAACATATTTCCACCGATGATGATGAAAGTTTATACGCATTAGTTTTAAAGGATAAAACTGAACATACCATATCGACAAAGTTAGTGGTTGGCGCTGATGGTATTGCCTCAAATATCACTAAGAAATTTGAATTAGAAAGAGAAACATTTCGATATAATCGAGCCTTAGCTGTGCTCTTCTCTAAAGAGTATCAAACAGATTCTCACAACAACCTTAGAACCTATCTTACTGATAGAGGTATAGTCACGATGATACCTCGTGCCAAAGGGGGCTGCAAAATAGGGCTTACCATAGACCGAAATAAGGTCAAGGAATGGAAGAAAATGAGTGATAATGATTACACTAAATTTATAGGTTCGCTAGTTCCAGAATATAAATCTCTACCAATGTTCTCTGCAGGTATCTATCCTCCATCAATGATCATTGCCAAACGCTGGATAAAAGATAATCTGGTTCTTATTGGTGATGCTTGTCATGGACTTCACCCTGGCAGAAGTCAAGGAATGAACACCACGATTAAATGTATAGATCAATTGGTTAAACTATTACCGAAAGAGAGTGATTTTAATAAACAACAAGTCTCTGAAGCATTAGAGACTTACCAAAGCATTATGAAGAACAAAATAAAACATTTGCTGGAATCAAATCATAAAATGGGGCTCGCTATGGATACATTTGATAGGCAATCAAAAGTTGCAGAAATTAATAAGTATATTGAGCTTGAGAAGGATCAGGAAAAAGGCTTCACATATCGAATGAATTCTGCTGGATACGGAGTCAATCTTTAAGAGAAATCATCAGTTATGCCAGAGTTAAATATCACACAAGAAGATGGGGTTCTCTACATAGAGATTAATCGTCCACAAGTCCTGAATGCCATCTCTCCTGATTTATTAGATGGACTGATTGATCTTTGTAACTCTATTAAAATGAATGACAACATTAGAGTGGTCGTCTTGAGAGGGGCAAAGGACAATTTCTCCTCCGGAGCTGATTTGCCTTCATTCCAAAAGAAACTGAAAGAAGACCCACAAAGAGTAGCTGATTTAGGGAGGGTAGTAGCTGAAGAACTCTCATTATTACCGCAAATCACAATTGCTGCGATTCAAGGCCATTGCATTGGTGGTGCGGTAGTTTTAGCTTCAGCATGCGATATAAGAATTGCCTCAGAAAATAGCAGATTTGTTATACCTGAACTTGACGCTGGAATTCCTCTAACTTGGGGCGGACTTGACCATCTAGTGAGCTTGGTTGGATTTTCTGTAGCCACAGATTTAGTAACCACATGCAGGGAATTTGATGCTAGAGAGGCCTATGAAATCGGTTTTACAAGCAGAATAATAACCGCTGAAAATTTTATGAAGGAATTAATTTCTTTAGCCAACACCATTGCAACCAAACCTAAAACAGCATTAAGAATTACTAAACAACAATTAATTTCTATCAGAACTGGAGCTTACAATTCAAAAAAAGATGCCGCATTGATGCTTGAATCTCTTACCAGCCCTGATGGAAAAGAAACCCATAATAAATACGTCAGAAAACTTAGCTAATATTAATAATCTCTTCTTTTCTTTTTTCTACAAATGCTATTAACGCTTCATTCACTGAAGGGTCTAATTTTGGTTGTTGGTATTCTTTCAGCAAAGTTTTCCATGCTTTATTGGCCCGTTGAGTTGTGGTTATTGATCCATTTTTTTCCCAATTTTCGAAATTATTCCAGTCAGAAATCATTGGGGTATAAAATTCAGTGGCGTAATGATCCAGGGTTTGATCGGTAGCAAAAAAATGCCCTCCAGGACCAACGCTCTTAATAGTCTCTACCCCTAGATTCTCAGAATTAATCTCAATGGGTTTTAAAGTTTCTGACATTATTTGCAGCATTTCAGCATCGATGATTAATTTCTCAAACGAAGCTGTTAATCCACTTTCAAGCCATCCTGCGGCATGATTAACCAAGTTTGCATGGCTCATTACGGTTGCCCACAATGACATTGAGCTTTCATACACAGCTTGGGCATCGACTGCATTTGAAGCATTGGTGTTGCTGCTTCGATAAGGGAAACCATAGAATCTAGCGAGTTGGCCGCTGGCAATGGTAGAGCGAATGTACTCTGGTGTGCCAAAAGCAGGAGACCCAGATCTCATGTCAACATTGGAGGAAAAAGAACCGTACATTATGGGTGCACCAGGACGAACCAACTGAGTCAATGTCACAAGAGCTAAAACCTCAGCATTTTGCTGTACGAGTGTTCCGGCCTGTTTGATCGGCGCCATGGCTCCAGATAAAGTGAATGGAGTGATACAAGTCACCTGTGCAGAGCTTGCAAGTTCTATAGCTGCTTCCGACATTGGAGTATCAAGCTGCATCGGGGAATTGGTGTTAATAACACCCATAACGGATGGATTAATTGCCAATTCTTCCCTGGTGCATTCAAGTGCAATGCAATGCATATCAATGCAATCTCTGGTTCTTTCTGCTCCCATAGGATAAGACTGACAATTCTTATCCAATAGCTGAAATTGGGCTAAATAAAGATCAAGATATCTAGTTTCTGGAGGCAATTCGATCGTCTCAAAAGACATACCACCTTCTTGATGAATAATGTTTAGGCTTTGAATAATTTTCATATAATTCTGAAGATCCTCAAAACTTCCTCTGCGTCTACCTTTATCCAGATCACTGCAATAGGCTGGGCCACCGACTGCACTAAAAACGATATGGTTTCCTCCTATTTTGATGTCTCGTTTTGGGTTCCTTGCACGCAAGGTAAATTCTTTAGGTGGCTCCAAAATTTTTTTTGATACCAAATCTCGATCAAAATAGACCATTTGTGTTGATTCATCCACATCCAAGCCAGCTTTTTTAAGAACCTTCCTTGAATCTCCATGCAGTATCTTCATGCCAACGTTTTCTAAAACATCAAGTGAAGCATGATGGATGGATTCAATTTCATCTTGGCTCATAATCCTTAAGGGAGAAAACTTTGTTACCACCTCCTGCCAAGGCAGTTGAGAAATTGAACTCTTCTTTGGTTTTCTTCTTGTATTTCTTGGACTCATTGCGTTTCAACACTATTAAATTTATTTCATTTAAAATTACATCTTACGATAAAATAAATGAATCTATACACACATCTGCCTTTGTTTGTCGATATTATGGAAAAATGGAAGATGAAAATTTAGATAATAGAAAATATATATCCGAAAATTAGACATCAATTTTGATTAATACATCTAAACCCACAAATATTCGATGGCGAGTCCTATTCATCACACTTGTGCTTGGATATATTGCTTATGTATTTAGGGGCAACCTTTCAGTCATTGGTAAATTTTTGATGGATGACACGGGCATCTCACAGATAGAATTAGGTTGGCTTCTCTCCTCATTTTTATGGGGCTATACACTCTTTCAGTTTCCTGGAGGTTTACTCTCAGAGAAAATAGGTCCTAAAATTACACTTGCTCTGTGTACACTGGGTTGCACTGTAATCACAATAATTTCTGGTTTAATTGTAATAGGTGGTTTCACATTAGCTTTAATGATTCCACTTTTATTCATCTGTCGCTTCTTATTAGGAGTATTCCAAGGTCCTCTATTTCCTGCGATGGCAGGAGGAGTTATAGCAAGGTGGTTTCCTTCCGGTTCTTGGGCGCTTCCTAATGGAATGAACTCTACAGCACTGGCATTAGGATCTGCATCGACACCACCGCTGATTGTTATTTTAGCTCAGTATTTTGGTTGGCAATCGACATTTTTCCTGATCTCGATATTGGGTCTAATCGGTTCTCTAATGTGGTGGAAATATTCAACAAACTGGCCTAGAGAACATCCTGACGTTAATCAGAAAGAATTGGAATTAATAGGTCAGTCGGAGTTCAATAACAATCAGATGTCTTGGTCACTGGTTAAGGAAGTACTCGCTGATAAAAATGTCTTATTCGCTGCGTTGGGTTATATGTCAATGAATTATGTTTTCTTTATATTCTATTCTTGGATTTTTATTTATTTCGTTAACATTAGGGGTTTCAGTGTTCTAGAGGGTAGTTTTCTTGCGAGCTTACCTTTTTTAATGGGGGCTATAGGTGCCACTTTAGGCGGTTACCTATGCGATAAACTGCAACAGAGCTATGGTGTAAAATGGGGGCATAGGATTCCTATCATTATTGGTCTGGTTCCATCTGCTGGTTTCTTGCTGTTTGGCTCGATTACTGACAATCCTTACCTAGCAGTTCTTTCTTTGTCTCTATGTTATGGCTTTATTGAATTAACAGAAGGGCCATTCTGGTCGGCCATAGGTTTTGTTTCAAAAAAACCTCAAGCTGCGGGTGGAATTCTCAACACAGGTGGCAATTTAGGTGGAGTATTAGCAACCCCACTAATCCCAATAATGGCAGATCAATTTGGTTGGATGATAGCTCTAAATAGTGGGGTAATTTTTGCTCTATTGGGTGTCTTTTCCTTCATGCAAATTAAGTTTAAATAATTGAAATAATTCCTTAAAAACGAGAAAATTTTAGTATGAATGTTAACCCAAGATATAAAATCTTATTCGATCCTATAAAGATAGGACCAAAGACAGCAAAAAATAGGTTTTATCAAGTCCCTCATGCTATGGGTTCAGGTAATGATATGCCTAATACAAGAGCTGCTCAAAGAGGAATTAAAGCGGAGGGTGGTTGGAGTGTCATCAACACAGGCTATTGTTCTATTCATCCTAGTTCAGATGATAGACCTCTTCCGTTTGCAAGATTATGGTCTGATAAAGATATTGCGTCCCATGTCCCTATGGTGGACGCAGTGCATGAACATAATGCCCTTGCTGGTATTGAATTCTTTCATGGAGGGGCTTATACAGCTAACAGACATACACGAATGCCTCCAATCTCTCCATCTGGAATACAAGAGAAAGTCAGTGAACTTATGGACATGCATCTTACAGCGCCAAAAATAATGGATAAGAGAGATATTAAAGATCTAATTCAATGGCATTTGGATGCAACTGAGCGAGCCATCCAAGCTGGTTTTGATATCATATATTGTTATGCAGGAATGGGTTTTTTACCGTATCATTTTCTGCACCCAACATTCAACAATCGATCGGATGAATACGGGGGAAGTCTAGAAAATCGTTCCAGATTAATGAGGGAACTGATAA
>Ga0163108_10001493_pt1 | contig 17138 bp, 15 predicted proteins | sample Fk1155metaG_FD_109644 | JGI IMG/M metagenome (GOLD analysis project Ga0163108, IMG submission 109644) | Marine microbial communities from the Central Pacific Ocean - Fk160115 155m metaG | ecosystem: Environmental > Aquatic > Marine > Oceanic > Photic zone | place: The Central Pacific Ocean...
CTTCCGATCAGCCAGGCCTCCCCATCGTGACTGAACATCAGCGGGCTGTCGTACTTTCTGCAGTCATGCGAGCACGTCCAATCCGAGGGTGTTTCAAGATCGGCGCGACAAACGAGCGAACCGAAGCCTTCCGCATCGCCGGCTTCGTTTCGAACGATGGCGACCACAGCATCGTCGGTGAAGGTCAGATCGGTTTCGCTTCCCCCTCCTGTCCAGACGGTGGGGCCATCCCATGTCAGGCCATCGGTACTTGAAAGCCACCGGATCTCCAACTGGGGAAGCGCATCACCATCTTGGTCATAAATGTCATCCCCTCCCGTGTAGCCGATCATCGTTGGGGTTCCGTCCATGATCCGCGTTCGCCACGGGATGAAGCCATCCTCAAATATCCATTCGGGAGATGACCATTGACCCTCTCGAAGGATTGTTCGCATGGTGCCGGTGGGTTCGAAGTCCAAAGGGTCATCCCCCAACACAGCAAAGTGTAGGATGAGTTGGTCATTCATGCTGAGAAACCGAGGCTCTCGCAGGTCTGTATCCATGGATAAGTCCTGTTCGAAGGACCAGTTTTCACCGCCATCATCACTTGACATGATGTACATGTGCACCAGCGAACTTGCAAAATGATTCGGTCCTGTTCGGAAGGCCAAGTACAGTCGCCCATCGGTATGCTCGACCACATCGAGATTGTTGTTGCTGGTTTGTGCGACCACTTCCGGTGGCAAATTGCTGGCGGGTACCACCTGCTCGAGCACGCCCAGTTCGACCGTGGTTTGCGATGGAACGGTTTCGGTGTTCTTGGGGCTTGTACAGGCGAGTGCGAACAAAATCAGCATGTCAGTTTTCAACCTCCATTGGGTGCCATCGGATATGCAATACTCTGCCAGTCAAATCGTAGGGGTTCAATATGGAAATTGATGTAAACATGTTGGTGTCGACCATTGTCTACGCTCTTTTGGGTGTGGCCTTGATGGGCGGCAGTTTCTTTGTGGTGACCAAAGCGGTTCCATTTTCAGTGCGAAAAGAGATTGAAGCGGACCAAAACGTAGCACTTGCAGTGTTGGTTGGAAGCATGTTCTTGGGCATTGCCATTATTATTGCGGCGTCCATCTCCGGGTGAGTAAGGTCCGACCAGATCAGGCGGTCCGTTGTCCCCAGTGCGGGGCCAACAATGATCTGCGCAACCCGGGGATCATCACCTTGGTGTGTGGCTCCTGTACGACCACCATTTACCGCGAGGGTGCGGCTGTACGCGCAGGCAAAAAAGCCTCCCTCATTCCCTCTGCAAGCGGCATCCAAGTGTCCGTCTCGGGCCGTATTTCGGGCGACAAGGTGCAGGTCGTCGGACGGATTCGTTTTGAACATGCCCAAGGTGGCTGGGACGAATGGTATTGCGAAGACAACAAGGGACGCCCCATTTGGTTGGTAGAAGATGAGGGACGGTTTTTTCTGGAACGTGCCATCGACAAAGCCTTGCCCGAAGGCATCGCTGCTGCAGGCTTGGGGGATGAATTCAGTGTTCTTGGGCAGCGTTTTCAAGTCGTAGAGGCTGGAGAGGGCGTCATTCGTGGAGGCGAGGGACAGTTGCCACGAAACTTCGAGCCGGAGGGTGTGTTTCGATACATCGACCTCGGTGCGGTTTCAGGGGATGAGCGCCTGACCATAGAAGTGGCCGATGGTGAGATAGAGGCGTTTATTGGTCGCCCAATACCCAGTGACGAAGTCGATTTTCCAAAGAACTTTTCCGCTCCCTCCGCGCAGGAGCAGGGGCAGGCTCAGGCCTGTGCCGGTTGTGGCGCGCCGCTGAAGGTGGCGGCCCTACCCGAACCCGTTCAGACCATTGGGTGCGATCGGTGTGGTGCATTGTACGGGTACGAGAAGCAAAAGCTGGCACAACTCCATGACGGACAAGAGCCCCGAAACGACATGCACCTCAATGTCGGTGATGTGGGCATCTTGGATGGTGTCGAGTGGGAAGTCGTGGGCCGAATGGTCTACGAAGAGTATGAACTCGATGATGGCGCGTGGTCCTCATGGCCAACCTTGTGTCATGAATACTTGGTGCGCAGTGACGCCAACAAGATTGCGACCCTCGAAATCACGAATGAAGGCATCGTTCTCGTTGAGAAATTGCTTGGTGTGCCGCCCGTCACAGACATGTTGCTCCTACCGTGGGGCCATTCGATTCTGTATCAAGACAAGAAATTCAGAATGTACGAGCGCGGGCGGTCTGTGCTTGTGTATGTGGATGGTGCCCTGCCTTGGCGGGCGGAGAAGGGCGACGACACGGGTTTCGTGGACTGCATTGATCGGCCCGGCCCCATGTCGGAATACGCTGCGACCCGTCTCAGCATTGAATGGCCGGGAGGGGAAGGCACGCCTGAAGAGGACGGCGAGGTGGAAGGGTCTGTTGGGGCTTATGTCTCAGGTGTAGCGTTTGAAAAAGCCTTTCCGGAGGCCACAAATCTCGACCTTGATTGTGAAATTCTACGGCCAAACAAGGTGCCCCTTGAGACCTTTCGGTTTGGCTGTCTCACATCCATGATGGCCTTGGGTGCATTGTTCGTTGCTTTTATTTTGAGTTCGATGACGGGCTCCAATTTGGCCATCGTCAAAGTCAATGCGAAGAAGTTTCCGGCCGAAGAGGTTTCTGAACCGTTTGAAATCACGGATGACATTCGGATGATTGGGATCGACATCAAGACCAATCTCGACAACAATTGGGCCTACATTGAGTACGACCTATTGGATGCGACGAGCCAACGAAGTGTCGCATACCTTCCCGCGGAAATTTCCTACTACCATGGTGTAGAAGGGGGAGAGTCATGGTCGGAGGGCCGCCGTAGCGTGTCTCGCACATTTGTGGCACCCCCTGCGGGTTCCTATCAATTGAGCGTTTCCGTGCAGGAGGGGGAACGTCCTGTCGAAGTGATTGCACGGGTCAACGAGAAGAGTTTCGATGGCCGCTGGCCGTACCGTGCGGCATTTGTTTTGCTCGCCTTCGGGATCCTCCAAGTGTTTCGTCGTTTGACGGGCGCGCCCAATCTTTGGCCTTCGGAGGACTAAGAACGATGTTCAATACATATACGGCGTTGATTCTTTGTCTTGTGGTCTTCCTGTTTACCTTCTCCCTGGGTTTTTTGGGCGTCGGTTCGGATACCATTCCGGGCGACATGAGTGTGCGGGTGGAAAGTGCCTCTGGAAGTCGTCGGGTTCACCGCGGGGGAGGGCTTCGCTATGGCAAATGAAGTCGAGTCTCGCTTGCTCTTGGCATCGGTATTTTTGGTGGCCGCCGCGGGGCTGGTCTATGAACTGATTGCGGGCACCCTGGCGACCTATTTGCTTGGCTCTTCTGTCACCGTGTTCTCGATTGTGATCGGCGTCTTTCTTGCCGCAATGGGTTTGGGTGCCTGGTTGGCACAGTATGCCAGGGACTCTTTGGCTTCCTGGTTTGTCGTTGCGGAGATGGGCTTGGCCTTGCTGGGTGGTCTTTCTGCCCTGGCCTTGTTTACAGCCTACGTGGTTGTCGAGGGCGGCTTTTTGGTCATCTTGGGCTTGGTGTGTGTGTCGATCGGTACCTTGGTCGGGCTTGAGATCCCCATTCTTCTCCGCATTTTGGAGTCGGGGTCTTCGGTGCGCTTGGCGGTGTCCCGGGTCTTGGCGGTTGACTATGTGGGCGCCCTGTTGGGAAGTGTGCTCTTTCCATTGGTCCTGTTGCCCTATTTGGGGCTGGTTCGAACAGCGGCACTCTTGGGCCTGATGAACCTGATTGTCGCATTTGTAGCAATCCATTTGTTACAGAAGCAGTTGCGTTTTGTTCGCCGTTTGAAGGTCGCGGGTGTGGGGATTGGTTTGGTCTTGGCCTTGGTATTCGCCACGGCTGGCAACACCACATCGTGGGCCGAAGACAGGCTGTACCAGGACCCAATTATTGCGAGCAAAACCACACCGTATCAGCGGGTGGTTGTCACCCAATGGCGCGATGACGTCCGACTCTTTTTGAATGGCCACCTTCAGTTCTCTTCAGTGGATGAACACCGATACCATGAGGCATTGGTACATCCGGCGCTCAGCAGTGTTGTCGACCCCAAGCGGGTATTGATTCTGGGTGGGGGCGATGGGTTGGCCATTCGCCAAGTGTTGGCCCATGACTCGGTGGAGCACATCGATTTGGTGGATTTGGACCCAGAGCTGTTGGCGCTGTTTCAGACGCATCCGGCCCTTCGGGATGTGAATGACGATGTCCTGCGCGACCCGAAGGTCGCCTTGCACGCCCAAGACGCCATCGAATTCGTGGATGCATCAACCAGCCAGTGGGATGTGATTCTTCTGGATTTACCGGATCCCAATGACGACACGCTTTCGCGCTTGTACGCGCAGAGCACCTATCGCTTGGTGTTGTCGCGATTGGCTCCCGAAGGCGTGTTGGTCACACAAGCCACTTCCCCCTTCTTCGCCCCGGATGCATTTTGGTGCATCGTAGAAACCCTCGAGACGGTTGCCGGCGCGGACAAACAGGTCCGTCCCTACCATGTCAACGTGCCGAGTTTTGGTGAATGGGGGTTCGTGATGGTGGGTCCGCCCCAAAGCAAGAATCCGCAGCTACCCGAGGAATTGGTCACCAAGTTCTTGGACCAAGAATCTCTCAATGCGATGTTCCATTTTCCGCGGGATATGGCGCGGCGCAGAGTAGAGCCCAACCGATTGACGACAGCCGTATTGACGGAGTATTACCGCGCCGGCTGGAAGAGTTTTCATTGATGAAGATCCCCCATTTGTTGGTCGATGCTTTGGGATGCACGGGTCCGTTGGATGATGGAGAGTGCATACAAGCTGCGATGCAAAAGGCCGCTCAAGCTGTCGGTGCGGAGGTCGTTGGGCGCGCGGAATATCGGTATGTCCCGCATGGTGTGACGGCGGTTCTTTTTCTGGCTGAGTCGCACATTTTGGTCAGCACCTGGCCGGAGCACAAGACTGCTTTGTTCGATATTCTCCTCTGCAACGACACGATGGATCCGAATGTGGCCGCCGAGATTTTGTCGGCGGCTTTGGGTGCGGAGCGATCGGTGAAGACGCCGGCGAATCGCATCGTGGTGGACGCCTGAGCCGGACCGAATAAGGCAGTGTGTGTACGCCGCTTGGTTGGGCGCTGGAGAACAAAGCATGGGACGTTTTTTTGAGGCACGGAAAGCCACCATCATGGCGCGGAATAAGTCCGTTTCCAAAGCCTTCACCCGGGTGGTTCGCGAAATTATCAAGGCAGTCAAGGAAGGTGGTGAAGACCCGGACAACAACCCTTCACTTCGCCGCGCAATACAGAATGGGCGGGCCATCAGCATGCCCCGTGACACCATCGAAGGTGCCATCAAGCGTGCTTTGGGTGGAGATGACGACGATTGGGCCGAAGCCATTTACGAGGGCTATGCGCCCCATGGTGTGGCCGTCATTGTGGTGACATCCACCAACAACCCCACTCGGACTGTGGCGAATGTACGCCACGGCTTTCGGAAGAATGGTGGAAACATGGGTTCGACGGGTTCTGTGGCGTTTCAGTTCAACCGAATGGGTGTCTTTCGAATCAAGCCAGAACACGTGGAAGATGCCGAGATGCTTGAATTGGAAATGATCGACCATGGCTTGGAAGAAATGGGAGAGAGTACGGACGATGAAGGGAGCCCTGTCTGGGTGCTTCGGTGTGGCTTTGAAGACTTTGGAACCTTGCAAGGCGGTTTGGAGGCTGCGGGTGTGGAGGTCACATCCACCGCGCTGGAACATGTTCCGGACAACTTTATGGAGCTCGGAGATGAAGAAGCCGATGAAGTCATGAAGATGGTTGGAGTATTGGAAGACGACGATGATGTGAGCCACGTCTTTCACAACCTGGCTTAGTCGAAGAGTACGCGCCCAGCTGTCGCATCCGTCAAACTTCGCTTCAGTTGATCAATGTCTTCTATTGCGACGGAGGCTGTGACTGTAACATTGGCCCCATACGTCGATGTCGTTGATTCGATATGGACCGTTCGGAGCACGCTCTCCACTGTACCTTGGTCGGAGTAGTCGCATGAAAATGTGACAACACGGGTTTCGATAACGGCGGTAATCTGGGCGCTTTTGATCGCTTCACCTGCGGTGCCGCCGTATGCGCGAATCAGTCCGCCTTTGCCAAGCTTGGTACCACCGAAATAGCGCGTGACCACGATGACAACGCCTTGAAGTTCCGCACCATCAATGTGGTTGAGGATGGGTTGACCGCCCGTACCGCCGGGCTCTCCATCGTCGTTCACCCGAAACCCTTGATCGCCCTGGGCGAGTCTCCACGCAAAACAATGATGGCCAGCATCCGGATACTTGGATCGGATCGTTTCGATAAAGGCCATGGCCTCTTCAATGGATGTGACCGGTGCGCCGTCTCCAATAAAACGGGATCGTTTTATTGGATCGGGTTCTACATGAACCGATTCGGCAAAGGTTAGGTGGGTGGCCATGAGTACCGCTATCATCTTCGACTTGGATGGGACCCTCGCGGATTCCACAGACTGTGTGGTTTATGCCGCGCAACATGTGGGGCACATCCATGGATTGCGCACGGTCACCGACGATCAGATTCGCCATCGCATTGGGGAACCCTTGGGGCCGATGCTGGCGGCATTGTTTGGTGCAGATGGGGATCTATTGCAGCAGTTGGTGAAGGATTATTCTACGGCCTATGTGCAAGGGACATCCACATTGGAGCGTCCTTTTGATGGGGCGCTGGCGTTGCTTGAAACACTGCGGACAGAAGGACGCAAGATCGCCATTGCCACCGGTAAGAGCCAGAACGGAGCGGAGCACGCGACTGCCCGCATGGGTTTGGCGCCGTACTTTGACTCGATTCATGGAATCCTTCCAGGCACGCCTGGCAAGCCGCATCCAGCGGTTTTGCAGCGGGCGATGCAAGCGCTGGGTGTCGACGCAGCGAACGCAGTCATGGTTGGGGACACGACCTATGATCTGGATCTTTCCGCTGCGATTGGGGTTGATTCTGTGGCGGTGAGTTGGGGTGTGCACGATGTTGAAACCCTTCGGGGACGTTCTCCCCGGGCCCTCGTTCACAGCATGGAAGAACTGCTGGAATGGCTCCTTGTGCACACTTGATGCCTTGACACCACGCGTGGGGCTACGTAGGTGCGTTTTTCAATCTCCTTGGAGGCCCCATGGAAACCAATCGTTTTGAAGCCGATGTTCGGCAGATCCTTCATCTGGTCACACACTCGTTGTACTCGGATCGCGAAGTCTTTTTGCGCGAACTTGTGAGCAACGCATCGGATGCCCTCGACAAAGCCCGTTTCCTTGGACTTCAGCGCGAAGATTTACGGAGCGTGGAAGGCGACCCATCGATTCGGCTCTCCTTCGACGCGGAAGCCGGTACGGTCACCATTGAAGACGATGGCGTGGGGCTCACGGAAGAGGAGGCCCGCGAACATCTCGGTACCATCGCGCGCAGTGGAACGTCCGCTTTTGCGGATGCGCTCAAGGAGAAAGGCGAAAACCCAGAAGCCTTGATTGGGCAGTTCGGTGTCGGTTTTTACTCCGCCTTTATGGTGGCCGACGAAGTCACCGTGGAGAGCCTGTCCGCGCTGCCCGATGCGGCTGCGATTTGCTGGAAATCCGACGGGGGTGAAGGCTACGACTTGGCGGAAGGCAGCCGGACCACCCGCGGCACGGCCATCACCTTGAAGCTTCGTGAAGAAGCGTCAGATTTTGCCGACGAAGGCAAGCTTCGCGACATCATCCGCAAACATTCCGACTTCGTTCCATGGCCCGTGATCATGGGAGAGGAACAGGTCAACCGCGCGAAGGCGATATGGGCGCAGTCGCCTTCCGATGTGTCGGACGAGGAATACATCGATCTGTACAAGCATGTGAGCATGGACTGGCAGGAACCCCTTACGCACATCCACATTCGTGCGGAAGGGACGCTTCAATTCAACGCCATCTTGTTCATTCCGAAGAACCGTCCGTGGCAGCTGGACCGGCTCGACTACAAGGTGGGCGTTCAGCTGTTCCAGAAGGGCGTGAAGGTTCTGGACCACGCCGACGATGTGGTGCCCCGGTTCCTGCGTTTTGTGTCCGGCGTGGTTGATTCACCGGACTTGGACCTCAATGTGAGCCGCGAGATTCTTCAACAAACCCCGATCGTGAAAGCCATTCGCAAGCAGATCACCAAGAAGATCCTGAAGCACTTGGCAGCCGAGGCGAAGAAAGAAGACGAGACCTATCTTCAGTTCTGGGATGAGTTTGGTCACATTCTGAAAGAAGGCATCGCGGAAGACGGCGAGAACGCCAAGGATTTGTTGACGGGCCTGCTGCGCTTTGAAACGACCGAGTCCGAAGGCGCATCCTTGTCGCTCGCAGAACTCAAGGAAGGCATGATCGATGGTCAGGATTCACTGTGGTACTACACCAGTGTTGACAAAGAACGCATTGGGGCCGCGCCGGTTCTCGAGGGTTTCCGCAAGCGAGAATGGGAAGTCATGTTGATGACGGATCCCGTCGACGAGTGGGTGGCGATGTCGCTCAACGAGTTCGATGGTGTCCCACTCAAGAGTGTTCTTACCGGCGAACTTCCGGAAGATGAAGCCGATGAAGACGATGACACCAAGAAGGCCAAGGACGAAGCCAAGCCATTGATCAGCTGGATGGGTGAAATCCTCCAAAGTGATGTGGCCGAGGTGCGGGCCTCGTCTCGCCTGACCGACAGCCCATCGGTCTTGGTCGACAAAGAGGGAGGCATGGGCTCGAACATGGAGCGCATTCTGAAAGCGGCCAACCAAGAGGTGGGGCCCGGTGCTCAGCGTGTCTTGGAGATCAACCCCAACCACAGCTTGGTGAAGACCTTGGCCAAACTCAACAACGATGGCCAGACGGGGCTTGAGCCTTTCGCTCGACTCTTGTTGGACCACGCGGCCATCGCCGAAGGGCGCTTGGATGACCCGCAAGGCTTTGCGAGTCGCCTTCAGACATTGATGGAAAAAGCAGCCGACAGCATGGGTGCTTGAGCATGCGTTTTGACGATGTAGTGGCGGTGCTGTTCGACATGGACGGCACGCTCATCGATTCGGAACAGTACACTGAGGGGGCCGTTCTTCGGTTTCTGTCGGGGTACGGTATCGCCGAAGCGGGCTTCGACTTGACCACCCTTTACGGCATCACCTGGGATGCGGCAGCGGCCGTGGTTGAGGCGGCACACCCTGCCGTGGTCGGTGCCGATGTTTCCTCGGAACTTCAAGCTCATTTCGCCGCCTTGTCGGAAGAGGAGGGCGTGTCTTTGGTTCCGGGTTCCGATGACTTCTTTGCTGCCTGCGCGGAACGATTCAAAGTGGGTCTCTGCACGTCCAATGTTCGTTCGGAAGCCGACCGTTGCTTGGGCCACTTTCCGGTATTTGAGGCATTACAAGCTGTGGTGACTTCAGAAGACATGGGGCGGTCGAAGCCCGACCCCTGTGGCTACCTTCTGGTTGCGGAAAAGCTGGGTGTCGACCCAGCGAAATGTGTCGTCTTCGAGGACAGTATCGCGGGACTCCAGGCAGCCCGTGCGGCGGGTATGCGCTGTGTGGCGGTCACCCACCGCTCGCCGGATGTCGCCAAAGCCACCGCCCTCGCGGATGCGGTGATCACGGACTACGCGGGTGCCATTGAACGGTTCTTGTCTTAACGGCCCATCAACTGGTCGAGCATGACTTGGCTGCGGTCATCACCGGTGTCGCGGTAGTGTTCAAAGCTGAGGTGTTTGCCGGGTGTTCCTGCACCCACATCGATCCCCCACATGGGTGCGATGGCATTGGGCACCATGGCGTAGCGAAAGTCTCCGATCACACCTGGGTGAAGCGGGTCTTCCACCAAGAATCCGTTGGAAAAGTAGGAGAATCTGTCGAGGTCCACTTGATGGACGGGGTCGAGATTCGCCCGGAAGGCTTTGATGTCGAGGGCTTCAATGCTGGCACCCTCGTACAACTTGCTTTCTCCCCACCAAGGAATCCGAATGGCATCCGCATAAAAGGTGCCTTCGTGAATGTAGAAGGCCCGAAACAGGATGTTGTTGCCGATGCTGGGCTTCACTTCCATTCGGGTGGCGGTGTGGCCCCGATCTTGGATGACCTTGGTGTAGGCGGCGGCGGCCCTGTCCCGCTGAATGGCACCGAAGCACAAATACAAAATGCCCCATGCAAAAGCCGCCCGACCGAGGGTACGGTTCTTTCGCTTGAGGGCAAGGATGACCCCCAAGAGCACCGGTAGGGTGAACAGCAGATCGACAATGGACACAGTATGCCAAGCAACGCGCACATCGGAAAAGGGCCACAAGAGGTAGGTGCCGTAGCTGGTGCAGGAGTCGAGCAGACCATGGGTCGCCCACCCGAGGGCCGCGGGCAGCCACAGTTCCCGAATGGTCCGTCGACCCCGGGTCAGGAGTTTGCCGATGCCGGCGGCAATGAGCCCACCCACGGGGATGAAGGCCAACGCATGGGTGAAGTGTCGGTGGTACTCGAGCGAAAGGAGCGGGTCTTCGCTGGACCGAATCAGAATGTCTGCATCCGGTAGAAAGCCACCCAGCGCACCCACCCAGAGGGCGGTGCGCAGATTGGTTCGGCGGCTCAGGGCCTGGGCTGCGGCCGCACCGATGCTGGCTTGGGAGAGGGGGTCCATCTTGGTGCCATGGCTAACCGATCAGGTGCCGCCACTGTCACCATAAAAGCCAAACTCGGTGCCGTATGTGACGCCGTTGCCTCCACCGATGGTCGTCCCATGTGCAGTGGCGTTGTTGTCGGTTCCACCACCGATGCTGGAGACATCGCCGCTCGCGATGTTGTCTCGTCCACCGGATACGGAGGAGTAGGGTCCGGAGGAGAGGTTTCGCACGCCTCCAGTTACCGAGGCGTATGCGCCCGTGACATCGTTGCGGAAACCGCCAAGCATGCCCGCATAGTCGGAATTCACGTCGTGTTCGAATCCGCCTGCGATCGCGCCGTAGTTGCCGCTCGTATCGTGGCTCTCACCCACGATGAGGTTGCCGTATCCACTGTATGAGTGGCCGGTTCCCACCACGATGTTGTGTGAACCTGTACTGGCGTCCTCGTAGCCCATGATCAGATTGCCCAGTCCATTCACGGTTCCGTCCGTAGAGCCTGAGTTACTCTGAATCAGAACGTTTGCCCCCACAAAGGCCACCGAGTCGTCGTCGGTATCTACGCTGACATAGGCCATCAAGTCACCGACGCCATCAATGTCGTCCTCAATGTCGTCGATGTCGGATGCATTGCTTGCGATGTCTGTGTCATTGCTCGAGATGTTCGTTGAGTTCGTCGAGATGTTCGATGTGTTGTCGCTGATATCCGATGTGTTGCCATCGATGTCGTCTGAGTTGTCGGAGATGTCGGATACATTGCTTGCAATGTCCGTGTCGTTGCTCGCGATGTTCGTCGAGTTCGTAGAGATATTGTCCGCATTGGTCTCGATGTGCGTGTCGTTGCTTGCGACATCACTTGCGTTCGTGGAGACGCCCGTAGCATTGGTTGCAATGTCTGTGTCGTTGCTCGCGATGTTGGTGGAGTTCGTGGAGATGCTGGACGCATTGGTTGCGATGTCCGTGTCATTGCTCGCGATGTTTGTCGAGTTTGTGGAGATACTGGACGCATTGCTTGTGATGTCCGATGTGTTGTCGCTGATGTCCGATGTGTTGCTGCTGATGTCGTCAGAATTGTCGGAGACATCCGACGCATTGCTTGCGATTTCTGTGACATTGCTCGCGATGTTGGTGGAGTTCGTCGAGATGCTGGACGCATTGGTCGCAATGTCCGTGTCGTTGCTTGCGATGTCACTTGCATTTGTGGAGATGCTGGACGTATTGCTTGATATGTCTGTGCTGACGCTCGAGATGTCCGACGCATTGCTTGCGATGTCCGTGACATTGTTCGCGATGTTGGTGGAGTTCGTCGAGATGCTGGACGCATTGGTCGCGATGTCTGTGTCGTTGCTCGCGATGTCGCTCGCGTTCGTGGAGATGCTGGACGCATTGGTCGCGATGTCCGTGTCGTTGCTCGCGATGTTGGTGGCATTGGTTGCCACGTTCGCTTCGATGTCCGATAGGTCGGATGCCTCGAGGAAGTCCGCGATGTCGGCCGCTTGAACGTAGTCGGCTTCAATCGCATCAATATCGCTCGCGTTCGTGGAGATACTGGAAGCATTGCTCGATATGTTCGTTGCGTTTGTGGAGATGTTGGACGTATTGCTTGAGATGTCTGTGTCGTTGCTCGCGATGTCGCTCGCGTTCGTGGAGATACTGGAGGCGTTGCCTGCGATGGTTGTGACATTGCTCGCGATGTTGGTCGAGTTTGTCGAGATGCCAGAAGCATTGCTTGCGATGTCTGTGTCGTTGCTCGCGATGTTGGTCGAGTTTGTCGAGATGCTGGACGCGTTGCTTGCGATGTCTGTGTCGTTGCCCGAGATGTTGGTGGTGTTGGTTGCCACGTCCGCTTCGATGTCCGATAGGTCGGATGCTTCGAGGAAGTCTGCGATGTCGGCTGCTTGAACGTAGTCGGCTGCAATCGTATCAATATCGGCGGCGTTGTTCGATATGTCCGAAGCGTTGCTCGCGATGGCGCTTGCGTTTGTGGAGATGCTGGATGCATTGCTTGCGATGTCCGTGTCGTTGCTTGCGATGTTGGTCGCATTGTCAGAGATGTCGCTCGCATTTGTGGAGATGCTGGATGCATTGCTTGCGATGTCCGTGTCGTTGCTCGCGATATTGGTCGAGTTTGTGGAGATGCTGGATGCATTGCTTGCGATGTCCGTGTCGTTGCTCGCGATGTCCGTGTCGTTGCTTGCGATGTTGGTCGCATTGTCGGAGATGTCGCCCGCGTTGGACGCGATGTCCGTGTCGTTGCTTGCGATGCTGCTCGTGTTGCCGTCGACCGTACTCGATACCGTTGCCAGTTCCGTTGTGGTTGCGTACGGCCCCAGGTCATCGCTGGTCAAATAGTCATCGCTGACGGTTTCAATATCGGTCGCATTTTCTTCAATGGCGGCTGCATTGCTCAGGATGTCATCCGCATTGTCTTCGATGTCTCCTGCGTTCAGTGCGATGTCCGTGTCGTTGTTGGCGATGTCCGATTCGATGTCGGACAGATCGGCTGCGACCAAGAATTCGGAGATGTCTTCGGCGACAAGGTAGTCCGCGACGATGGCGGCAATGTCATCCGCATTGTCGTCCGCTGTGCCTTGAGCGGTCAGGATGCCTGCTTCTGCTGTGGTCATATCGGTGCGCAGTGCGTCGATGTCGCCACTGTTGGCTGCGATGTTGGTGGCGTTTGTGCTGATGTTGGCCGCATTGCCGGCAATGTTGGTGGTGTTGCTCGCGATGTTGGATTCATTTGTTGCAACGTCATCACCCATTGTGGAGATGTCGCTGCTGTTGACCCCAACCGCATCGTCCAAGGAGGCGATGTCCTCATCGTTGGTGGTGATGTTGGCCGCATTGGTGGCAATGTCGGTTGCATTGGTGGCAATGTCGGCGGTGTTCACGTCCACGGTGTCTTCGAGGGTTTCAAGTGTCGTGGTCAGTGCGAAGGGTTCCAGATCTGTGCTGGTCACGATGGAGCCGATGGTTTCACCCGTGACCAAGGACAGAATGGCCGACTCATTGTCTTCGATGCCGGCCGCATTGGTGGCGATGGCGGCCGCATTGGTGGCAATGTCGGCGGTGTTCACATCAACGGTATCGTTGAGCGTGCTGAGGGCTTCGTTTGTGGCGTAGGGTTCGAGGGCAGCGGCGGTGATGAAGCCCGTTGCCTCCAGGGTATCGATGGCGGCTGCATTGTCGGTGGCCATGACGGTGGTCACCGACAAGTCGTCTGTCAGCGTGGCGATATTGCTTTCATTGGCGGACACACCGGTCATCAAGGTGCCGATGCTGGTGCTGTTCGAACTGATGGCAAAGCTGTTGCCGGAAATGGAGTCGATCATGGCTTCTGTATCGATGGAAGCCAAGCCGTCGGCCAGGTTGCCCATTTCAAGCGCATGTTCATCCAGTGTGGCCTGGTTGTTCGCAATTTCGGTGGCATTGGTAGACACGTCTACGTTGGTCGCGACCACATCGGCATTCAGTCCGGACACGCTCATTTCGAGTGCAGCCAACTTTTCTTCCAGAGACAACAAGCTGGTGGCCTGTTCTTCGTTGAGGAGCGTTTGCGCCTCGAGCGCAGCCGCTTGCTCGTCGATGGTCTGGAACAACGAGTCGTGGGAGTGGATTTCACCGCCGCCGTCGGCGCCACAGCCGATGAGCATTGGAAGAGCAAAAAGAGTGGAACGCTTCATGGATTTCCTCTTTGGTTGAAGGACGAGGGTCACCCTACTGACGAACAACCCCACCCGGTAGAGCGCAGCGTACCACTGGATTCGCTTGCAGTTAAATGATCTTCCGATACTCTTGCTGTATGGGCGAACATCTCTACACTCACGACGATCCACCAAACCAGCGCCATCTGGATCAAATTTGCGCGACGTTGGACAGAAATGGTGTGGTTGCCATGCCGGCTGGCATCAGCTGGATGTTTTGTTGTGATGCGGGCTCCAAGAAGGCAGTCCAGCGAATGCTGGCGCTGAAGCCCGATCGGGATGAGCGCAAACCTCTGTCTTTGGTGTGCAGTTCGATTTCCATGGCAACCGATATGGCCAATGTGGATGGCACTGCGTTTAAGGTGCTGAATCGAATTGTTCCCGGACCCTTTACGGTCTTGCTACCATCCAGCCGAATGCTTCCGAAGATTCTGAAGAACAAGCGGGAAGTGGTGGGGCTCCGTGTTCCAGACGAAGCGATAACGCTCGCGGTTATCGAGCAATTTGGCCGCCCACTGGTCGCCACCAGTGTTCCCGCCGACTCCGCAGGTCAAATGCTCACCATGGGCTACCAAATTGCAGAGGCACATGGAAACCACCTGGACCTGATCGTTGATCTTGGCGAAGAATTGCCGGCCCAGGTCACCACCATCCTCGACTTGACCCACGGAGACATCGACGTGATTCGAGAGGGTGCGGGCGACCTTTCTCTCCTCTGAGGTAAGCCATGTCTGGCGGACGAATCAACTGGTTTCCGGGCCACATGAACAAGGCCAAGCGGGAAATCGCCAAGGCCATGCCCAGGGTCGACTTGGTCATGGAGATTTTGGATGCCCGCATTCCGGGAAGTTCGTCCAATCCGCTGGTGCCCGACCTTCGCGGCGAAAAACCGTTCCTGAAGATCTTGAACAAGGCAGATTTGGCGGACCCGGGCGTTACCGGCACGTGGCTACGGCACTTGGAAAATGACCCTGGCGTGCGTGCCATTGCGGTTCAGAAAGACAATGCGAAGGATGTGAAAGGCTTGCTCGACGTGGCGCGCGGGATGTTGCCGTCGACCCGTCGGGGTGGGCGACCCATCATGGCCATGATTCTGGGCATCCCGAATGTGGGCAAGTCCACGTTGATCAACATCATGTGTGGCCGTGCGGTGGCCAAGGTGGGCAACCGACCCGCAGTCACCCAGCAGCAGGCGCGCATCAAGGCGGCGAAGGATTTCGTTTTGTTGGATACACCGGGCTTTCTGTGGCCACGCTTGGACCCGCCTGAATGCGGTTCCCGCTTGGCGGTGACGGGCGCCATCAAGGATGCGGTTCTGGACATCGATGAGATTGCATTTTTTGCCGCCCGCTTCATGATTCGTCGGTACCCGGAAGCGGTCGCGGACAAGTACAAACTCGAAGACGTGCCGGCAGAACCCTACGAATTGTTGGAGAAGATCGGTGCCAAACGGGGTTGCTTGGGCAAGGGCGGCATGTTGAATCTGCAGAAGGTGAGTGAGATCTTCTTGCGGGAACTGCGTGCGGGACAGATGGGTCGAATCACCCTGGAATGGCCGTAGGCCTCTACATTTTGCTCGTGTTGTTCCCGCTCGCGTTGGGTGGGTGAATCCGATTGGCCACCTTTTCCAGCACCCGCATCAGGGCCGCTTTGATGCGTTTCTTCGTCAGACGTTTCATGGCTGTCTCATGGTTTCTGGGTGGTTTGGGTTAGACGGCGGGCGAGAACTTTGCCTATGAGTGTACCCCGAAGACCACTGCCGATGACCCGTGAAGAAGCGGGGAATCAAGATCTGGATGTGATTCTGGTCACGGGCGATGCTTATGTGGATCACCCGGGATGGGGCGTCTCTGCCATTGGCAGATGGCTGCAGGACCATGGATTCACGGTGGGGATCATTGCCCAGCCGGACTGGACCGACCCGGCAGCGTTTCAGGTATTGGGCCGTCCAAAGCTGTTCATGGGGATCACGGCCGGGAACATGGACTCCATGGTGAACCACTACACGGCGAGTCGTCGGATTCGTTCCAATGACGCGTATTCACCGGGCGGGAAGAAGGGTCAGCGACCGGATCGCGCGACGATTCCGTACGTATCGAAGGCCCGACAGGCGCAACCGGGTGTGCCCATTGTCGTGGGCGGCGTAGAAGCCTCCTTGCGCCGCTTGGTCCATTACGATTTCTGGCAAGACAAGATTCGCGGGTCCATCCTGTTGGACGCCAAAGCAGACTTGCTGGTGTACGGCATGGGCGAGTTGGCGGTGGTTCAGATCGCGGAGCAGTTGCGCGATGGCCACAGCATCAAAGAATGCCGGGACATTCCCGGCACCGCCTATGCACTTGGGGCCAAAGATCCTGTGCCCGAGGGCGACGATGTGGTGGTGTTGCCGAGCTTGGCCGAATGCAAGGCCGACCGCCGGGGGCTCAACCGGGTCACAGTGAACATGTACCGGGAGTCGAACCCGCATTGTGGTCGCACCCTCATTCAGCAACATGGAAGCCGTTGGGTGGTTCAGAATCCACCGGCCCGGCCCCTGGAAACACCAGAAATGGATCGCTTGCACGAGCTTCCGTACATTCACAGGGCACACCCTTGCTATCGGCAGCCGATACCCGCGCTCCAAAGCATTGCGGGCTCGGTCACGGTGAACCGCGGGTGTTCTGGCGGCTGTAGTTTTTGTGCGCTGACCATCCACCAAGGAAAAGACGTCACAAGCCGCTCATCGGAGAGTGTGCTCAAGGAACTGGCGAGCCTTCCCAAGCGGAAAG
>Ga0163108_10001494_pt1 | contig 17135 bp, 15 predicted proteins | sample Fk1155metaG_FD_109644 | JGI IMG/M metagenome (GOLD analysis project Ga0163108, IMG submission 109644) | Marine microbial communities from the Central Pacific Ocean - Fk160115 155m metaG | ecosystem: Environmental > Aquatic > Marine > Oceanic > Photic zone | place: The Central Pacific Ocean...
ATTCCTCAATTATAAATTCTTTAAACGGTTTGTCCTCCGGTTTGGGAGGTTTGATTTTTTCTGGTGGTGTTTCATTTGGACCGTTAATTGTAGAATTCATTTTTTTAGATAAGCGGTTTACAGGGTTGTTAGGGGTCTTAGTTTTTTTTAGTGTTTTCTCTTACTCATTATCGAATATGATAGGGAGTCATTAGTATTCTAACCTAACATTATTCTTGAATTGAATAATCTAAGGTTAAATCTAAGAATTACCATTCTTCACTAATTATTTGTGACCAATCAGAGTTTGAGCCATCTGACACGGAGTGGACACTATTGAAGTATTCATTATCATTCGTATCTGAATCTAACTTTTCTGATTTCTCTTCATAATCCTGCTCATAATCAACTTCGTAATTCTGCTCAAAATCTTCATCGTATGTCTGATCGTATTCGTTATTATTTGTGTATTGAATGTTTTGAGACGCCTTCTTTTTTAGCACCCTAAAAGGAATGGAAAGAGTAGGCAAAGGATCCCTTAGATCTCTTTCAGGCGGATAAGATGGGGTCAAATCTTGTTCACCTTCGTTCATAATCGCATTGTTAAATATTACAGTATTATTATCATTGTCAATTTCTGGATTAATTTTATTTGGGATTAAATGTACATCTCTTCTAAATACTAATTGTTGATCAGAAAGCAATAGGCCTGAAGTACTAGCTATTAGTGCTCCAGTACAGCTTCCTAAGATCATAAAGACACCTAAACCTAACGAAGGAGATGTCCAAGTTAGCAATTTGATTCTTATTGGCTTATTTATGTTTAATACGGATATAGCAATTACAACGAGTAGTGGAACAATAGAAGGTAGTAGTAGATATTTCTTTACGCTGTTCATTCTTTAGGACCTTCCCAACGTTTTAATGGAGCCAGATCCTCAATTAAGGCATCGAAAAGTCTTATAACAAGAAAATCTAGCATTTGATCAAGCGTTGTTGGGTTTGTATACCATGCTGGTATAGGTGGTGAAATTATTGCCCCGGCCTCGGAAACAGTAGTCATATTTCTAAGGTGTATCAAGCTAAATGGTGATTCTCTAGGTGCAAGAATTAGCGGCCTTTTCTCTTTTAGATGAACATCAGCACATCTTTCTATTAAATCAAGTGATACGCCAGAGGCTATTCTTCCTAGTGTACCCATAGTACAAGGGACGATAATCATTCCTTCCGTAATGAAGCTTCCACTGGCTATGTTTGCTGAATGATCGTTCCATTTGTGACATTTAAGATTCCCAGCAGATACTGCTAAACGATGCCTCCAGAAAGTTTCTTGTTGTAGAGGATCTATTGGTACTTTAGTTCCTATTTCTGATAACCAAACATTATATGCACCTTTACTTAGAATCACATGGATATGAAGTCCCTTTTTAAGTAATAATTTGATAGCTCTTTCTGCTATAGGCTGAGCTGAAGCTCCTGTTACTGCAACAACTATTGGTTTCATATTTATTTCTCGTTATCAGTAGAACTAGCTAGTTCCTTAGTTTCTAAATTATCTGATATTATAGGATTAGTGTTAATTTCTAGTTCATCTTCATAGGCTTCTAGATCTATCTGATTCCTAAGAATATCAACCTTGACAACTTTTACCTTTACAACGTCACCAAGTTGGTAAACCTTCTTACTTTTCCTCCCAACGAGCCGACTTTGACGAGATCTATATTCGTACCAGTCATCATTAAGTGAGCTCACATGAACTAATCCTTCTGCCATTGATGACTTTATTTCAGCAAAAAATCCATAACTTTGTACTCCACTTATAACTGCTTCCATTTCATCACCTATATGGGGTTGGGTTGATCTAGCCTGAGCCATTGATATAAGTCCCTGACGCAACGATTTAGCTTTTCTGTGCTGCCTATTTAAAAAGCTTACTAATCCATCTGATGTAATATCAGTTGTCATTTTCTCTGTAGATTCATTAAACAAGGGCCAATCTATTACATCCTCAATGCCCTTTTTCCCTAGGTTTAATGTCTCCTTGACTTTGCTATTAGGTCTGGTTTTACCTTCTTTTAATAGGGATATAATAATATGTTGATTTATAATATCGTAATAGTGCAGACTTGGACATACCCACGGTGCTTGTATGTCTCTCAAATTATCATTAGAGATCGATTTATTTTCACTGTCGTCTATTGGTTCTATTCCTCTAGGATTAAGATTACATACAACAGGTACTGGTAGAGCATGATGAAGTAATTTATCAAGTACTCTTCTTGATTGATTATTAGAAAAGGCTGATGATAGTTCAGCAGCTGATGGTATGCCTTCACTATCTAATTCTAATTTCAATTCAAGTGAAAGCGCTGATTTAGCAACTTCATTAAGGCTATTAGTATCAATATTTTCTGATTTAATAATGACTCCTGGTAGTTTTAATCTGAGCAAATGTTGATACCAAGCTCTATTCGCAGTTCTTAAAAGAGGCGCAAGGATAGATTGAGGATCCGTTTTATTTAACGGTTGCTTCCACTGGTCAAATTCTAATTCAGGGAATTCTACTAATAATTCAGATAGATTATTAATCTTAGGGATAGGAAGGTCTAACTCTATTAAACCGCGATTCTTTTCATCCTCAATAATTTTACTTGCAAAGAAAATAGCTGTCTGTATTTGACTTATATGATCTTTTATTGATTTTAAAGCTACGGGTATAGCTCTTGATTTTGGTTTTCTAGCCTCTATACTTGTTAAATGCTTTGTTGTGATTTCTGCAGCTGGTCTAATATCACTTAAGTAAAATTCCCAATCTTTAATTGAACCTTCTGCTGATATCTCTAACTCTACAGTAATGGCTTTATTTATTTCACCAGTTTTGAATTCACAAGCCTTAGTTAAATTCTTACTTAGCAATGTGCTCCAAGCATTACCAAGACAATGCGTTTCTGAACGCTGTAACAACCAGTTATCTAGATTATTGCCCAAGCTTACTCTTTCTGCTACTGATGGGGAATGTATCCATAAACGTATACCACCAGAATGAGGTTCAACATACATAGCCGGTAAGGGGGGAGAGTCTTCTTCTTTCCAGCTGCGGAGGATTAATGATGGTTGTGTTGTTAGATCTCTTCTGGACTTCTCTGTTGGGTTTTTAATTGTACTTCTTGGTGCTAATATTTCTTCTTGAAGATTATTCTTTGTCAATAAAATATCAATATCTCCTTTTGTTCCACCATCTAAGGGTAGTGGCCTAACTACATGTCCTATAGATTCGTATTGGGCTATTGGAAATCTGTCTATTTTAACCTCAACTAGATTTTCATTTTTATTTAAATCGTAGAATGAATTATCTGTTTCATTTAATTGGATTGAAGAAAGTATCCTGTCATCAAGAGGAATGGCCAACAATTTGCCTTCTTCTTTTTCTAACAGCGTTAAAATGTTGCTAGATGATCTTTCCAAAATGCACTGAACTATGCCTTCTGGCGACCTTCTACGCACAGCCTCTCTAGAGATTTTTACTAATACACGATCGCCATTCCATGCATGATTAAGGAATTGATCTCTGATATATATATCCTCTCCAGAGCAGTCAGCACGTACAGCAAAGCAATATCCCTTACTGCTACAGCGTAATCTTGCTTCTATGAATGATTCGTCTCCTGATCTTTTTAATAAACCCCGATCTTCTGTAATTATACCAACTTTTATTAGAGCCTTAATAGCTATCTCAAGTTTTTGACGGTCAACTTTCTTTGTTAGCTTCAGTATCTTTTCAAGCTTTTTTTGTTCTTGTAACTCATCTACAGCAATGAGCTCTAGTAGTTTTGCAACAGTAAACATAGTTTTGTTTGTAATCTGAGTGGGATTAGGACTGGATAAGGACTCTTCAACCATTTACTTATTTACTTTGCTATTTGGTTGTTGAGGATGTTGTAGAGGATTAATCCTTATCAGTCTAATATTTCCTGCGTATCCTTAGGCCGATCCTCTATCTTTTGAGTAAGAGGCCAGAGCAACCTTAATCCAATAAAAATAAATCCGATGGCCGCGAAGATTTTTAAATAATCAGTAGGAAGTACCCTCGTGATTGTGCTGCCCATTAGGACTGCGAGCAAACAGGCCAGTACAAGAGCACTTGAAGAACCTAAGAACACTGCCACTGGCTTGTTTGAGCTACCACTTATAGCAAGAGTTGCCAATTGGGTTTTATCTCCCAGCTCTGCAAGAAAGACCGTAGTAAATGTGGTTATGAAAAGTGTAAACATAGTTATGGAGAAATTGTTTTGTGTAAAATTGAATTCATTGCCTGAACACCTATAAGCACACCAACGCTAACCATTAATAATCCTGCAAAATAGTTAAAGCGTTCTGGTGATACTAAATTTGCCAGCCAGCGCCCTATCAATACACCTACGAGACTAGAACTGATTAAAGCTGTTGAAGCCGCTATAAAGACTACAAAAGGCTCTGCTGATTGGGCAGTAAGCAATAAAGTAGCTATTTGTGTCTTATCGCCTAATTCAGCAATAAAAACCGTGCCAAAAGTTGTAATAAAAGCCCCTCTAAAACCTTTGTTGTCATTAATTTTTTCCATTTCTATTTTGGATTAGAGCTTTTTGTGTTTCTTTGAGTTTCAATGGGTAATCGTATGGCTTCTTCAAATCTTTTTATTTCATTACTAGTAGAGCCATAAATAGATTTAATGTGGTCTCTACAGCATTCAATGGCAAACAACTCAGCTTTGTGTTCCTTCAACTTGAAAATTTTACTAAGATTATTAACTTTACAGAAATTAGGCCTCTTGTCATAAATCATACAATCTCGAGAATGCTTGTTGTAATTAATGCACCAACCGTCTTCACCTACCATTTCTCGATATTGATTGATTTGAGTATCGTCAAGGGCCTCGATAGCTTCAACCCTTTCCTCTGGGTCGAGCCGACAGCAAGCACCACATTTTTCAATGCATTTCCAGCTCAGATTTGGCTTAGTCATTGAAACCTGTGACAACCCATCACAGCTATGAGTGTTAACTGGACCAAGGGGACCTTTCTCTCTTATGGTTGTTTGAGGTCAAAAACCTACTAGATTCTACTTCGTCCTCAACAAATCAAATCATGGGCAACCTCTTACCACTGGCCGCTGTTGCACTAGCTGGTCCTGCGATAATTGCACTGATCTTCTATAGAAGATAATCAGTATTGCTTCAACCAAAGTTAGTAAAAAGCGAAACAGCTGCTAATCATCCACTTTCATTAGCGGAAAAATTATTTTATCTTTATAAAAAATTCTACACAATAATATTTGTAGAGTCAATAAAATCATCGTCTCAATAATTACTTAAAATTTGATTATTATGGTATTAAACCTAATGATATCTTAGACTCTTCAATTAAATTTACTATATAGTTAGATTCAACGTTAATAAGGCTTGACTTTAATGCATATGGAGTTTGATTTGAATATTTAATTTCTTCTAGTGATTTATTTTGGATGACTACCTCTTCTTCATTTCTTATAAAGCATCTATAGAATCTATCTGATTTTCTTATTGTAGATACTACTTCGTGCTTCCTTATAGCCTTAATCTCTAGTTGTAAGCTTTTCTTTTGATTCCATACATTAGTATTTATGGAAAAGGCTATATCAAGAAATTGAGGAACTATATTGTTTTCATTAGCTCTCCAATAAATCGCTGACAATTCTGTGCCTTGTTGAGATAGTGTTAATTTAAGATGTCCACCCCGAAGTAATCTTTTGTTTTTAACTTCGCACCCTCTTGACCAGAAAAGAGGCCTAGGATTACGAATCCCAAATGGTTCTAATTTTTGTAAAGAGCTCCAAAAATCCCAGGTTATCTCTTTAAATGTAATATTGGCCTCTGGACTTAATAATGTATTATCACTATTTACTGTTAACCAATCACTAGCATATATATTTAGTTGCTCATGTAAAGATGCAATATTCTCTGCTTTTATGGTGAAGCCTCCAGCCGCTGGATGCCCTCCGTAACTTTCTAATTTATTAGCACAGGCTTCAAGTGCCTTATTAACCACAAATCCTTCTGGCGCCCTCACTGAGGCCCTGAAAAAGCCATCTTTACAGCCAGCGAGCAAGGCCGTAGGGCGTTGAAATCTCTCAACTATTTTAGAAGCCACAATTCCTATTACTCCCTGATGCCAGTGATTCTGAGCAAGTAACAGAAAAGGAGACAGTGCCCCTTGATCAGCTTCAAGGATAGCCAAAGCCTCTTCCTCTATTCCGCTACATAATTCTCTTCTTTGTCTATTTAGTTCCTCACATTCCTTAGCTAAATCCATTGCCTTATCAGCATCCTCTTCCAAAAATAATTTTAATATCAACTCTGGATTACCTATCCTACCAACGGCATTAATTCTTGGGGCTATTTGAAAGCTAATCATTGTCGCATCTATATTTCTTGTTTTGATGCCAATTAATTTGTATAAAGCTCGTAATCCTTCAGATTTTGTTTGACTTAACCTAGGAAGTCCTTTGATTAGGAGTTGTCTATTGGCGCCTGTTAATGGAGCCATGTCTGCTACTGTACCAATACAAAATAAATCAAGTGAATCCCTTAGCGCATCTACAGACTTAAATTCATTTGCTAACGTCGAAGCCAATATATAAGCTAATCCTACACCAGCCAACTCTCTATAAGGTGAGGCCTTAGGAGTTGTACTTGGATGTAATAAAGCTAATACAGAAGGGGGTGAAGCCTTGATCTCATGATGATCTGTAAGAACAATATCTATTTGAAGCTCGGTAGCTAGATTTATTGCATCAAATGCATTAATACCATTATCTACTGTTATAAGTAATTTGGAACCTTTAGAATGTAACTTCCTAACCATGTTTGTATTTAGTCCATATCCCTCTTCTAATCTGTTAGGTATGGCAGCTATCGCGTCAATATTCATCTCTTTTAGCGCTTTAACTAGTAGTGCCGCACTAGTCATTCCGTCAGCATCGTAATCACCACATATTGCTACCAGTTCTTTATTTTCTCGAGCAGCTTTCAAACGGAGAATTGCTTGGTTTAAATCTCGAAAATGTGATCTTGGATCCTCCAAATCTCTTGGCCTCAGAAATTGATGGACATCTGCTTCCAGATCCAAGCCTCTTCTTATAAGTAATACCTTTAAGCAGTGAGGTAAATCAATGTTTATTAATTGATTCTCATCAACTGGTAGTGGTAGTCTCCAAGAGCTGTATTCAGGTCCTAATAATGGCAAAATTTAAGGGGCATTTCCTCTATTTTTATCAATTAACTTCATACTGTCAGCTTTAGTCTTTATTTATGCAGAAAGTCAAATGTGTTTACTGGGACGTTGATGGAACACTAGCTGATACAGAGATGGGAGGACACAGGTGTGCCTTTAACTACGCGTTTAAGGAGGCCCAATTAGATTGGTATTGGGATATTCCTACTTATGCCGATCTGCTTAAAATTCAGGGAGGCATAAATAGAATAAGAAGTTATGGGCTTAGCAATGGAGCCAACCTAGAAGAATCCAATCTTATTGAAATTCACTCTAGGAAACAGTTTTACTACCAACAACAAATATTGAAGGGAAAAGTGTTTCTGAGAACAGGAGTGCTCGGCCTTGTAGAACAGTTAAATTCTAGGGGTATAGCGCAATGGATAGTTACAACAAGTAGCAGGAATGCGGTGCAGAGTCTTATTGATTCTTCTTTTAATAAAGACATCGCACCTTTCAATGGGGCAATTACCTATGAGGATGTTGAAAAACACAAGCCATATCCTGATGCATATATAAAGGCAATTAGTAAAAGTTGTATTGCTCCCCAAAACTCTATTGTGATCGAAGATTCTTTAGCTGGTCTTTTAGCATCTACAACTGCTGGAATTTCTTGTATTCTTACTTTGCCTCCATGGAACAAACTTATTTCAAATCAAATGAAGCATGCCTCAGCCGTTTTAAACCATTTAGGAGATTCTCGTAACCCATGCACAGTATTTCAAGGTCCTTCTTGCCGATCAGGAAAAGTTACTATTGATTATCTAGAAAGTATTATCAATAGAGAATAGGCAGACAATTGCAAGGTACACGCTTACAAAAAGTCCAGAGTAGGGTTGGCACTTATTTGTCAACAGCGCTTTTAGGTCCATGGCGAAGAAGGTGTGTTGGCTTAATAAGTTTACTTTTTGGCTATTTTTTGGGAAGTAATATCACTGTTTATTTTTTAGAAAAGTTTGGCCAACGGCCATTAGTCGTTTTGATTATGGTAATTATAATTGAAGTTCTCATACGTTTACGAAGTCGCATAAAAAGGTCTCCTTGGCCTTTGTATATGTTGACCTTGGATAATGTCCGTATCGGTACTGTTTACTCTGTTGTTTTAGAAGCCTTTAAGTTAGGCTCATAAATAGGTACTTATCATAAGAACTTAGCCTCACAAGTTAAATTTAAAAATAAATATATCTTTGATAAATACATCCTTCTAAGGAAGAGCAATCATCTTTATTTTTTTTGAACTTTAAAGTTATTTGTTGATGCATTTATGATTTGTTTTTATGCTTCTATTCATCCTCATTTTCCTCCTCATTCATTGGGTATACAAAACCCTGCGCTCTACCACTTAGTACCGATTTTCCAAGAGAAAGCGCTCTTGCTGCTGCAGTTGCTGCTTTAGCCTTCCAAATAGCATGTCTTTGGTTACGCTTGCTTTTGGAGGTCTTTTTCTTTGGTACTGCCATTCTAAAGATGCTTATTCATATCCATTTTCCATGCTTGCGATACCTTGCGTCAAATTTGTAGGCTCTCTATAACTGAGTTTTACAGATATTCTGTGTTGGCTCTAAAGTTTTGTCTGAACAAGCTCACATTGCGCTTTTAGGATTTCTCTGAAAAACCTTCAAAGCATTATTGGCAACTAATTTTTGTGGCATTCAGCTCTCCCTCTAAACTAAGCTATAGCAAGCTTCTAGAAGAAATTGAAGCTGGAAATGTCGAATCTCTAATTTTGGTGCCACCAAGAAGAGAAGTGATCGTCAAATTTAAGGATGGATCATCGTCAATAGTGCCAATTCTCAGAAACGATCAATTAATTCTTAGAAGTGCCGAAAGCTCACGGACACCATTAACTGTTAATGATCTGAAACAGGAGCAATTAGCAGCATCAGTTTTTGGAAATGTAGCTCTAGTACTACTTTTTATAGCTGGACTGACAGTGTTAATTAACCGTGCTGCAAAGATTGCTGGACGTACAATGGGCTTTGGCCGTAGTCAACCACGGTTAAAATCGCTAGATGAGATAGAAGTAAGGTTTGAGGATGTAGCAGGTATATCAGAAGCAACCGAAGAGTTAATTGAGGTTGTGACCTTCCTAAAAAAACCAGAGAAATTGATAAAACTTGGGGCTCAAATACCTAAGGGAATACTATTAGTTGGTCCGCCAGGCACTGGTAAAACACTGCTTGCAAAGGCTATTGCAGGAGAAGCAGGTGTACCGTTCTTTTATATATCTGCATCAGAATTTGTAGAATTATTTGTTGGAGTTGGAGCTAGTAGGGTCAGAGATCTATTTAATAAGGCTAAACAAAAGTCACCATGCATTATTTTTATAGATGAAATAGACGCTGTTGGAAGGCAACGGGGAGCTGGTATTGGTGGAGGGAACGATGAAAGGGAACAAACCTTAAATCAGTTACTTACTGAGATGGATGGATTTGCTGATAATTCGGGAGTAATACTATTGGCTGCAACAAACCGACCAGATGTACTAGACACAGCTCTAATGCGCCCAGGGAGATTTGACAGGTGCATCAACATATCCCTACCAGATAGAAAGGGCCGCATTGACATTCTTTCTGTACATGCACGTAGTAAACCTCTATCTGAAGATGTTTTATTGAATGACGTGGCGTCAAAGACGCCCGGTTTTTCAGGTGCTGATCTAGAAAATTTGCTCAATGAGGCTGCAATACTTGCTGCACGTGAGAAGAAGAAAACCATTAGCAATAAACAAATTGAAGGGGCAATTGAAAGATTGACAATAGGTCTTTCAAAGTCACCACTTCAGGATGATTCTAAAAAAAGGTTAATTGCCTATCACGAAATTGGTCATGCATTAGTGGCCTTCCTTACGCCTTGTGCAGACAAAATAGATAAGATAACTCTATTGCCTAGAAGCGGAGGAATTGGAGGATTTACTAGGTTTATGCCAAACCAAGAAGTCTTAGATTCTGGTTTAGTGTCGAGAAGTTACCTGCATGCAAAATTAATTGTGGCCTTGGGAGGACGGGCTGCAGAGATACTAGTTTGTGGAGAAGCCGAAATAACACAAGGAGCATCTTCAGATCTAGTTAGTGTTTCCAATATTGCCAGGCAAATGGTAACTGAATTTGGATTTTCAAATCTTGGTCCAATATCACTTGAAGAATCAAAAAATGAAGTATTTCTTGGGGAAACTCTAATTAAAAGAAAAGTCAACCATTCTGAAAGTACAAAAAAAACAATAGATGAAGAAGTTAGAGACTTAGCCATTAACTCATTGAATAAAGCAATTAACTTGCTAAAGTTAAATCGTAAGGCTATGGATCTATTAGTTGAAGCCTTACTAGAAGAAGAGACACTATCTTATGAAAGTTTCATTGACATAGCACGTGATTTGAAACGATCATAATAAAAGGATATCTTACTCTACCCAAAAGAATATGAGTAAACCTTGAGGATTATGAGTCAAAGATATATCCAACTTTCACTGATGATAAGCACCGCTTTTATAGCGACCATTCTACTTTCTCATTTACATATTGAATACCTCTGGTTTACCCAATTTCACTTGGAGTCTGTACTGATAAAAAAACTATACTTAAAATCTTTGCTTCTTTTGTTAGCCACAACATTGTCAGCTCTACTAATAATGTGGCAGAAGAGATGGAAACACATTATGCAAAAAAAAAGCAATAAAGAAAACAAAAAGAAGTTAACCGGACTTAAATATGGCTTATCTATATTATCAACAATATTAATACTGTCGCTAACAATATCGCTTCTGATGTTGATAACATATTCATCTCTTATCCAGCCATTCAATTCATTACATTGGTGGACATTGATATATGGACCGAATTCCGGAAGAATTCTAATTACTGTATTAGCAACCATCATCTCAATTCTAGTCATCTTTAAGAAAGTCGGTATAACTTTAATTCAGATTATAGGTTTTTTATTATTTACGATAATAGTTACTCGCTCTTGGGGAATATGGTCTCTAGCTTTATCAATATCCCCAACAGGGATTAAGGAACCACTTTATGGATCTGACATAACATTTGGGCTTGGGATATATCCGGCTTTACTTTTTATATTCACACTTTTACTGATAATAACTACACAAACTATGTGCTCATCTTTCTGGATATATTTAACAGTTAATAGAGGTTTGTCTGACTGGTCGGTGCCTTATCTGGATATAGAAAGTAAAAATCATTTGCGTCCTATATCTTTTGTCATGCTTATAAGTATAACTTGCATTGCTTGGCTTTCTAGGCACCAGTTCTTATGGACTCAAAATGGAATCGTCCCTGGTGCAGGCTGGCTTGATATACATTTTAATATCCCATTACGGACATTTTTATGTATTCTACTCATTATTTTTGCCTTACAGATACTTCCAATAACTCATCCCTGGAAGAAACTTGTTCGTTATACAACAGCAGTATTGTTTACACTAACTATATTAATAGAGTTTACCTTAACACCTTTTCTCGAATGGATAATTGTTAAGCCTAGGGAACTGAAACTTGAGAGTCCGTACCTAACAAGGGCAATACGATCAACCAGAAGAGCTTTTCAGTTAGATTCAATAAAAACTAAACTTATAAATCCAAAATCACAATTAACTAATCGGGATTTAATTCTCGGAGAAAGTACACTCAAGAATATTAGGCTGTGGGATAGCCAACCCTTACTTGATACTAATCGTCAATTACAACAGTTACGGCAATATTATAGATTTACAAATGTGGCTGTAGATAGATACAGACTAAAAGCTAATTCAGATGAACGCCAGCAGGTAATGATTACAGCTAGGGAGCTTGATCAGGAACAACTACCAGACAGCTCGCGTACATGGCTAAATAAGCATTTCGTCTTTACTCATGGCTATGGATTTACTGTTAGTCCGATCAATACTAAAGCTCAGGATGGATTACCTGAATACTTTGTCAGTGACTTGGGTAAATCTGCCAAAATTCAGGGCAGTTCATTTCTAGACATATCAGATGAAGATGTTAAATCATCATTACCTATTGGTAATGCTTCAATTTATTATGGCATGCTTCCATCGTCATATGTTATTGCACCTTCTAATATTAAAGAGTTAGATTACCCACAAGGAGACAAGAATATATTTAATCATTATAAAGGTAATGGTGGTATTAAGTTAAATAATGCTTTAAATAAAATTAGTGCTGCTATCTATTTAAAAGAACCTCGACTTTTAAATACAGGAGCACTAACAAATCATTCACATCTATTATTAAAACGCGAAGTCAGGCAACGTATGAGAGCTTTGGTACCTTTTATTGATGTAATTGGAGATCCTTATTTAATTTCAACTACTGTCAGTTCCAAAGAAAAAAGATATAGTCATGACCAGAATCTATTTTGGATAGTTGAAGGATATACGAGTTCCGTTACATATCCGTACTCATCGAAGTTGCCTAATGGTTCTTCAATTAGGTATATCAGGAACTCTGTAAAAGCTGTAGTTGATGCTTATAATGGAAGTATCCAATTATACATTGTAGAGTCTAAGGATCCAATTATACAAGCATGGAATAAATTATTTCCTAGGCTATTTAATCCTATATCTATTATGCCTAATGAAATAAAGGATCATTTAAGAGTACCTATTGATCTATTTAATATACAGGTAAAACAAATACTCAGATATCATGTAACTGAATCGAGAGCTTTCTATAACGGTGATGATGTATGGCAGGTTCCTATGGAGTTATATGGTTCAACAGAAGTACCTGTTGAGCCTTATCACATTACAGCCCAATTAGTTGATAACAACAAATCTGAGTTTCTCCTTTTACAACCCCTCAGTCCTCTTGCAAGACCAAATCTAGCCGCATGGTTAGCGGCCAGAAATGATGGAGATAATTATGGTGATTTAGTTCTTCTGCAATTCCCGAGTGAGACAACAATATTTGGTCCGGAACAAATACAGGCTTTAATTAATCAGAATCCAACAATAAGCCAACAATTTAGTTTATGGGATAGAGCAGGCTCAGAAGTTATTCAGGGTAATTTACTCGTATTGCCCGTTGGTGAAGCACTCCTTTACGTAGAACCTGTATATTTAAAGGCAAGTATGGGTGGACTACCAACATTAACTAGAGTAGTTGTAAGTGATGGCAAACGGATTGCAATGGCAGAGACTCTTGCAGAAGGTATAAAGGAACTGTTAAACCAATTTGTTAAAGAGGAAAAAAGTAAATAAAAGGCTTTAAGATAAATTTAAGCCTTTTATTAGCATCAAAATTTACAAACTCTAATCCAAGGTGCTAAAGAATTCCTTACTACCTACCGGATCAGGCTTCATTGTTTTTTCTCCTGGAGTCCAGTTTGCTGGACAAACTTCATCGGGATTGGATTGTACATATTGAAAAGCTTGTAAAACGCGTAAGGTTTCATCGACGCTTCTACCAACAGGTAAATTATTAATTGTAGAATGCATTATTATACCCTCTGGATCAATTATAAAGAGACCTCTTAAAGCAACACCAGCATTAGTGTCTAGCACATTGTATGCTGTGGCAATTTCTTTCTTAAGGTCAGAAACCAATGGATAATTAATATCACCTAGTCCTCCTTGATTTCTTGGAGTTTGAACCCAAGCCAAATGACTAAACTGGCTATCTACAGATATTCCTAGTACTTCAGTATTCCTTGAACTGAAATCAGAATATCTATCACTAAAAGCTGTTATTTCTGTAGGACAGACAAATGTGAAATCAAGTGGATAGAAAAATATAACAATATATTTTCCTCGGAATTGAGAAAGTGTAACTTCCTTAAAATCCTGGTCATGTACAGCTGTAGCTGTAAAGTCAGGTGCTGGTTGGCCTACACGTAGGCAACTGATGTCAGTCATGAAGGGAATGGATGTAAAGAGACTAAAAAATTGACCTAAATAAGGTCTGTTAGCGATCTCTTGGGATATAGTTAAAAGATATCATGCAACCAACAACAAATCAGCCAAACTACCCTTAAGCTGATTGAGCTGAAAAAACATTTCACAAAATCTCTTAGAACGTATGAACAGTTGGGATCACCATTTACTACGAAAATTTAGTTCTACAAGTCACTTCAGATTGATGAATCAGGTTCGCAGTGAGTTAAGAGCACATCCATTAAAAAGAAATGAGCATACTCGAGTGCTTTCAATAGAGACAAAGCCATCACCTACCTATAATTCAAGAGAAAATAAGAGATATTTGTATAATCAAATAGATAGGAAATCTGAAACCATAGCAAATCTAGAGACAGAAGACAATATTTCTACAAGGTCATTCAAGGACAGATTACACTCGATTGAAATGAGATGATGGCCAATTAATATTCGTACTAGTTGAGAACCTTGTATGTTATCTCTCAAATAAAATCAGTTGAAAAGTTTTATAATGTGATTGTAAATAAAATAGAATAACTTATCACTAAGTAATTTATTATAATGTTCCATTAAATGCTTTAAACAATACTTTACTATGAGATTAGTGGGAATGTTAACATATAAGGTACAATAGTTGGAGCCTGAGTTAAGAATAGATTGTCAATGTCTGTGGAGAGACTTGAACTCTCGACCTCAGCGTTATGAATGCTGTGCTCTAACCAGCTGAGCTACACAGACAGTTGACCCAATTATATAAGACAGAGGGAAGCCTTGTGATTAGCAGCAAGCAGTTTTCAGTAAATTATATGGGGTTTGTCTAAATAGTCGCTATAAAGGAGGAAATCTTCGGTTTTCTCAAGGATTTACTTTTCCCTGTACTGAATTTAAGAGATTTAAGAGCAGGAAGTAGCTATACATAAAGCAATATAATACGTCAATCTTAATTAATGCGTGAATCCAATGCTTGGATTATTAATTATTATTATTGGAATTAAGAAGAAGAAAAAAGTAGTAATGATTTACTTGTCTACTTCATTTGTATAAATAATGCTTGACAACATTCTTATAGTTTTATACGAATAATTGAGGCTTTTAGAAATAGTTATCCTATTGTCAGGAATTATTAAATCCGTCTAATTTCAAAATAGCTTGATACGCAACTATTGCTACAGAGTTTGCTAAATTTAGACTTCTAACACCAATAGATTCATTTTCTACAACACCACCTGGCATTGGTATAGAAGCAATTTGATTACATTTTGATCTTACAAAGTCTGGTAAGCCAGTATCTTCTCTTCCAAATATGAGTACATCTTTATTTAAGAAGTCAACTCTAGCAAGTGGTTTGCTTGCAGACTTGCTGAATCCTAATAATCGTTCTCCATTATTTAGAGTTTTAATAAACTCTTGCATATTCTTGTGAATGCTGATATCCATATAGGGCCAATAATCTAAGCCTGCCCTCTTTAATAACTTGCTATTTAAACTAAAACCAAATGGTTCGATAATGTGAAGTGGAATATTAAAGGCTGCACAAGTTCTAGCTATGTTTCCTGTATTCTGAGGTATACGAGGTTCAAACAGAGCGATACTGAGTTTATTAGATTCTCCTTTTTTCATAATGGTACAGGGATTCCTATTTGCTTTAAGTTGATTGCTCTACCCTGTATTACTAACCAGCTATGTGTAGAAGATACCTCCAGTAATTGAGCTAAAGATCCTAGTCTATCTCTAAATAATATTCCATCACTGCTAGATGGAATAACACCCCAGCCTGTCTCTTCTATAACTATAATGATTTTAGTCTTATGTAATTGAATAATTTCTATCAAAATTCTAATACATTTAGCCCACTCAGTTTCTGTAAGTTTTAAATTTTGTGCTACAAATCCACCGAGCGAGTCAATTAGGATATTACTAGTACGGAACTGTTGGATTGTAAAAGAAAGATCCTGTGGAGCTTCAACTAATCTCCAATGTGATGGCCTACGCAACTTATGTACCTCAATTCTTTGATTCCATTGAGGATCATCTGTGATAGCCATACAGCTAGCGATATAAACTACATCTGTTAATTCGGACATTAAATGCTCTGCCCAACGGCTTTTGCCACCACGACTGGGTCCAGTTACCAAGATCATTTCCTAAGATTAAAATTGCTGTAACGATTCTCAAATGACATCCTCTGCGGTCCGAGCAAAAGCATAATACTTGTGTTTTTTGTAAAGCTATATTAGCATGCAATTAGATTATAGTAATCAAATTTAAATTGCAATTATGTATTTCCAAGTGAGCACTAATTACACAAATCTTCTACATTTATATCTTCTATTTAAATCCTACTAAAACAGCTATATAGAATAAAATGACCACACAATCTAAAGTTACATTATTTATAGGAATACTTTTTCTTTTACTAACTACTCTAAATACAGTCTTATCTGCAGAAATAAACCCTAGTTTTCAAAGAGCAGAAATATTAGCAGGTATATCCTCTGTAATTATTATGTTACTGGCATTTTTGTCAGATGGAAAAAAACTCCAAGTTAGCCAAAATAAATTCGCAAATTCTCAACAGGGTTTATTTTTAAGTGAACATCTAACTGGTACTACTCGATATGAATTAGCTTGGGGAAGTCAACTTCTTTTAACAGCAACACCTGCTGCTACAATTTTAATTTATTGGGATGATGAAGTCCTACTGAGGAGGGGTTTAATAAGAGATACTAAATTCACACCAGGTATAACTTGCTTAAATGCGCAAAATCAACAGAAATTAATTTCTCTTGGACATAGTAAATTCTATCCAAATAGATTAGAATTTGACAGCATATTGGAGAATCTACCTGCAATTATTATTTACCCTTTGATAAATAGAGGTTGGTTGATTCTAGGCGGAAGTACTGAGAACTGCTTCTCAAAATCAGATCAGAAATGGATAATTGGGTGGTCTGCTAGATTAACTGAGGAGTTAATTA
>Ga0163108_10001497_pt1 | contig 17112 bp, 14 predicted proteins | sample Fk1155metaG_FD_109644 | JGI IMG/M metagenome (GOLD analysis project Ga0163108, IMG submission 109644) | Marine microbial communities from the Central Pacific Ocean - Fk160115 155m metaG | ecosystem: Environmental > Aquatic > Marine > Oceanic > Photic zone | place: The Central Pacific Ocean...
CGCCGATCGCCACGCGCGCCTGAGCAAGGCATTGGGCGAAGTCGCCAATGTGCAACTTAGCGCTGCCCGCCGCCTCGCTGCCGTACACGAGCTTGGCTCGGAGACGGATTCGCGCATCGTGGCTCAATTGTTCGACGCCTATCCGGCTGCCACGCCACCAGTCCGCCGCGCCATTCTCGGCGCAGCCTTTGCACGTCGTGACCATTTGCCCGCCGTGGTGGCAGCGTTGGAGCAGCAAAAAATCTCTGCCTCCGCACTCAACGCCGTCCAGCACAACACGCTACTCAACCAGTCGGACGCCAACCTGACCAAGCGGGTGAAGGCCCTGTTTGCCACGCTCGAGCCGATCAATAACGAACTTCTGCAGCGTTTCATCGCCGCGCTCAACGACAAACGCGACACAGCCCACGGGCGAGAGGTGTTCACCCAGCACTGCTCGATCTGCCACCGTGCTCACGGAATCGGATTCGCGGTCGGACCGGACTTAACAGCGGAGTTTCGCCGAGCCGAGGAAACAATCGTGCATGATATCATCGCGCCAAGCTCAGCGATCGTCGCAGGCCACGAGACGTACACTGTAGAAACGAAAGACGGACGGGTACTGAACGGCGTCCTCGCTGGTGAGTCGCCTAACAGCCTGACGCTAATGCTACCAGGCGGGATACGGCTCGATGTTTTGCGAAAGGATGTGCAATCAATCAAGTCACTGCCGGTATCGCTCATGCCGGAGTCGCTCGCGAAATCGTTGCGACCGGCCGATGCTGCCGACGCGATCGCCTGGCTACGCCAGCCGCCGAAGCGCCAGCTGTTGTTTGACGATAACCCGGCGTTTATCGATCTGCTCACCAAAGGTGCCGGCACGGCAACCGTCGTGACGGATGAACACTTCAGCGGCAACGCAGCGCTGCGGATCACCCCGACACAACGCGAGGCATCGAGCATCCCCGGCTGGGCGTTTCGCATCCGGGAAAACCCGGGGGCGGGTGAGTACCGCTACTTGCGCTTGGCATGGAAGGCGCCCGAAGCACTGGGCGTGATGGTCGAACTGGCAGCCAGTGGCGGATGGCCACCACCAAATAGCCCAATGCGGCGCTATTTCAGCGGCAAAAACACCACACCTTGGCAGGCCACGCGAGTCGCTGACGATACGCCCCGGAAGTGGAGTGTAGTCACGCGGGATTTGTGGAAGGACTTTGGCAAATTCACCCTGACCGGCATCGCCCCGACTGCGATGGGAGGCCCGGTGCTGTTCGACCAGATCGAGTTACTGCGTTCGAAGAACGACTGACTTTGTGGAAAGGTAGAGCGTGCTGTCCACAACGCTCGCCCAAGTGACCGCCTCAGCCTTTTTCGTAGAGAACCGTGATCAACACGTCGGAGGGAGCGCTTGTTGTGGTCTGCAGCGTCGAACCAGGCGTGGCACCGGGGTTATAACTCTGGGTGGCAATGTTGCCGGTCGCTTGGAGAAGCTTCGCCCCCTCGCTCTCGGCCCAGTCGTTGATCTGCTGTTCGAGTGACTCGATCTCAGTCTCTAGGCCCTTGAAAAGTTTGACGCGTTGCATTGTATGAATCTGTTAATCCCGGGACATCAACAGATTGCCGATGGCGGATTCATCAACAATCTGGAGCTGATACGGCGGTGAAAGCTTGCTGTCGGTGCCGCGCATGAGCGCTGCGTTGTATTGGTAGTCGAACTTGAAATGGTAGTTGATGACCTTGGTGCCGCCAGGGATCGGCACCGGTGTCTCCCATCGCCCTTTTGCCAACTCGGTTTTGCGCATCGGGAAAGCCTGATTGTTGAAGATTACCATCGGCTTCATCGTGGTTTTATCGAGTGAGCGTTGGTTGCTCTGGAACATCGCCTCGACCGTGTACAGGCCTGTTTGGCTGCGCGGTAGTGCGCGCGGGGTGAGATTGGTTATGGTGCTGGTGGTGCAACCTGTCAGCAGGAAAATACTCGCACAAATGGAACAAAACCACCTCATCAACAACGGGTGAGAGGGTGCGCCATCTCGGGACGGATTGTAAAGTCCGTAATTGTGGAACATACATCCTTTCTGCACAGTCGTTCACAAAGCGTAGGTCAGGAAAAAAAAGATCAGAACAGCAGCCACCACCATCCAAACCCAGTGCAATTGGCTGCCGCGGGGCCGACCGCCCTGAACGAACTCCCGCGACACAAAGTCGTCGTAGTCGAACTCCTCCCCCGCCAGGTGGGTTGACTCATATTGCGCCTCGTCGGCCCAGCCGGTGTCCGGGCAGGCACCGCAGTCGGGACAGACGCGCGCCTTGACCGGGAGATCGACACCGCAGTTTGAGCATTCGTCGGGGGTCATCGTTGGCACTTGGCCCAGCGGCCGGCCCAGCCCGGCTTCATTCGCATCACCGGGTCCTCGAGCACCGCCGGGTCCACACTCCAGATCGAAGCCAGCACCGGCAACCGATCCACGTTCGTGCCCACGGTCTCCCACTGCTGATACGACCCAAAACCGCCGGCCGCAAGGTAATCAAAACAGCTCATGCCTGTCTTCTTCTCGGCCAGCGTTGACTTGCCTTGGTTCCATGTCGTTTCGCCGGTCCACGCGTAGGCGCGGACGACCTGCCGTTCGATAAGCTTGGCCCATGCATGGTGACCCAACTCCGAGCTACTGTGAAAATACTGCACATGCCCCAGTCTCTCGCTCATGTCGGCGAGGAACCGGTAGCAGGCGTCGATATCCTCTCCGGCATCGGGCAACGGATGGCCCATGACCACCACCCAGCCGTTGACCGGCGGCGAGACGAACAGTCGCCCGGCATCCTGCTTAGCCAATGCCTCGGCACAGGCGCAAGGATGCAAATCCCCCAGTCCCATCGAACGAGCGACATCCTCCGGATTGCGAGACCGCACAGTCAACCAAGTGCGAGGCCGGCTAAACACCGACGGCCCGAGCCGCCGCCGCACGCTGCGTGCGAAGGTGATCTCGTCAAGCTGCACCTGCCTAGCACGCCGCCGCCCCAGCGTATAAAAAAGTACCGCAACAGCCCACACCAAAACAAACGGGCCAAGGATGAGCAACATCGTCATTATTGAAAGGGCTAAGGTTGCCCCGCTTGGCCAAATAGCGCAAACGCAAATTCACTGAGGACGCTTTTCAAGCGCTTGGCTAACTGATAAATTCACCCCTCGGCGAAATGACCATCATCACCGACGAACGCTGCACCACCTATCACTCGCCGGGACATCCCGAGCGGCCATCCCGCGTCAGTGGCACCGTCAAGCAACTCAAGGCGCAAACGGACCTCAAACTCGAGTGGCTCAAGCCTAAGCCAGCACCCAAGGCCAAGGTACTACGTGCCCACACGAGCAACCACTTCCGGCGTTTGGCCATGCCGCACGATTTTGATAGCGACACGCCCTCCCACGCAGGCATTCGCGACCACGCGCTGCGCAGTGTCGGCGGTGTGCTCAAGGCACTCGAACTGGCCAAGGCAGGCAAGCCGAACTTCAGCCTACTGCGTCCTCCCGGCCACCATGCCACAAGGGAACACGCGATGGGGTTTTGCTACCTTGGATCAGTAGCCATCGCCGCGCTCGAGGCCAAGGCTACCGACTCGAATAAAGTTGCCGTGTTCGACTTCGACGTGCATCACGGTAATGGCACCGAGGAAATTCTCACTCGAAAAAACGGTATCGAGTTTTTCTCCGTTCACCAGCACCCAGCCTACCCCGGCACCGGCGCCAAGTCGTTCGACAACTGCCACAACTATACCGCCCGGCCCAACCTGCCACGCGAGGATTACCGGAAGATCGCTGAACGCTCGATCGCCGACCTGAAGGAGTACGACCCTGACCTCGTGATCGTCTCCGCCGGATTCGACGCCTACGCTGGCGATCCTCTCTGCAACCAAAAACTTACCGCTGATGACTTTCGCTGGTTAGGCAAAAGGCTCCTGAGTCTCGGCGTGCCGGTGGTCAGTGCGATGGAGGGCGGCTACAGCGACGATCTGCCGGACCTCGTGCTCGCCTACCTACACGGCCTCCTCGGTAAATAAAAATCTGTCGTCTTCAGCACCGGGCCGCTCTACATTCCGGCCGTGGCTTACGAGTACAAGGTCATCCGCACAATCGAGTTTTCCGAAACCGACATGGGAGGCATCGTACATTTCTCCAACTACTGCAAATTTGTGGAGACTGTTGAGCGTCAATTTTTTAAATCGATCGGCTACTCGATCGCCACCTCCCAAACCGATCCCCCGTCGGTTGGCCGCGTGTCCGCATCGGCTTCGACTACAAAAAACCGCTATCCTTCGAGAATGAGATCGAGATACACCTGCTCGTCGCCAAGCTGCGCTCAAAGTCAATCACCTACCGCATCTATATTCGTAAACTCACCGATGACACCAGAGATCTCGCCGCCACCGGCGAGATGACCGTCATCTGCGTTTCCTGGATCGACTCCAGCAAGATGAAAGCCTGCAACATCCCAAAAGAAATCGTCGCCAAAATCGAAGTCGCCCCGCCGGGGCTGCTTAAGGTGTGATCATGCACGGTCTGCTTGGCATCGAGTGCGGCGCCACGCACACGGTCGTGCTGTACGAAACCTGCGGCCAAACGACCCGAGCCGAGTTTGGCCCGGCCAACCTCCGTCTGCTCAACAAGGCGCAGTTGGGCAGCCACCTCCGTCAAATAGCCAAACAATTCCCCAAACCAAACGCCGTCGCCATCGGCATGGCCGGTGCCCGCTCGGATGCCGACAAACAACGCCTTCGCCGCGCTGCCACCCGTGTCTGGCCAAGTGCCATCGTCCACGCCACCAACGATCTCGAGACCGCCCTCGCCGCAGACTCCCGGCACACGCCGACCACCCGCGTGCTCCTGCTCAGCGGCACCGGTTCATGCTGCTTCGGCCAGACGCCCGACGGCGCCACCTCCAAACTCGGCGGCTGGGGACACATTCTCGGCGATCAGGGAAGCGGCTACGAGATCAGCCTGCGCGCCCTCAAGGCCTGCGTGTTTCACCTCGACCGCGATGGCGCTTGGACCGCGCTAGGCCAACGACTGTTGCGTCGCCTGCAACTCAACTCCCCCGACCAACTCATCGACTGGGTCGCCCAAGCTGCAAAAAGCGAGGTCGCCGGCTTGGCCAAGGAAGTTTTCTCAGCGTGGGCCAAGCGCGACAAAATCGCCGGTGATATCCTTAACGCCGCCGCCGCCACTCTGGCCAACGACGCCTGTAACTGCGCCAAAAAGATTGTCGGCAAAACAGCTCCCGTTCGTTTTTTATTATCCGGCAGTGTACTGGTCAAGCAGCCCAGGTTCGCCGCAAAAGTCGCGAGGGCCATCCGCGCTGAACGGCCCGGTTCACAGGTCGTCACACTGAAAAACGAAAGCTGCAACGGTGCGCTCAACATCGCCCGTCGCTTGAACTCCTGCCCTCCCTCCAAGTCAGACGCCACCACGACCACCTGTCACCCAGCCATCCCCGTTCCATGTCTCGCGCAGCTTGGCCAAGCTCCCACCGAACAGCGCCATCCCCGCTCGATGAAACTCGATAGCATGTCGCTTGGCGAAGCCGTCGATCTGTTCCTCGATGAAGACAGCCAACTTCCCAACGCCATCGCCCGTGAGAAAACAAAAATAGTGCGAGTGATAGGCTGGGTGCATGATGCATTCAAGAGCGGAGGGCGGCTGTTTTACAGCGGAGCCGGCACAAGCGGCCGCCTCGGCGTGCTCGACGCCAGCGAATGCCCACCAACCTTTCGCGCCGATCCCAATCAGGTGCAGGGCATCATCGCCGGTGGTCAACCGGCTCTGTACCGTTCCATCGAGGGCGCCGAGGACAACCCCGACGCCGGGGCCGAAGCACTGCGGTTTCGCGGCATCGAAAAAAAGGACGTGTTCATCGGCATCGCCGCCAGTGGTCGGACGCCGTTCATCTGGGGCGGAATCTGGGAGGCCAACCGGCGAGGTGCTCGCACGGCACTGCTTTGTTTCAATCCAACGCTGAAAATCCCTCTCGATAACCGACCGGGTATCGTCATTCAACCCGACATTGGCCCCGAGTTACTCACCGGCTCCACCCGGCTCAAAAGCGGCACCGCCACCAAGCTGATTCTGAACATGATCACCACGATGGCGATGGCCAAGAGCGGCAAAGTGATCGGCAACCTGATGATCGACCTCGACCCGAGCAACACCAAGCTGCGCGACAGGGCGGTGCGCATCATCCGTCAACTCACCGCCGCCAGCGAAGCTGAAGCCAAACACGCCCTCGAGCAAACCGGCTGGAATGTCAAAAATGCCACCGCCCGACTGGGCAAAAAGTAAGAGACCTCTCACGCGAAAAAGGTCACTCTTTCAGCGTGGCTAGTTTTTTGCGAAGGCGTTGGGATTGTTTGTCGTTGAGGATTTGCCATACGGCTAAGCCGTTGCCGACGAGTCCCCATTCGTCGAACTCCCAGACAACTTTTTTGTCGCGTGTAATCTCGAAGATTTGCGGATTAGCCTCGCCGGCGTGGCAGTTGCCGATGATGAAATTGCCATTACGGAGTTCCTGCAACGCCGTCATCCAGCCCAAACCGATGTCGGTTCCGGGAACTTTGTCTTTGATTTCCCAAACGACTTTTTTGCCGGGCGAAACCTCGACCACGCTGTGGCCGCTGCCGGAGGCGATCAGAGTGTTGCCGTTCTTCAACCGGATCGCACCATAGCAGCGGGTCTTGATGAGGTACTCCCAAACGATCCCGCCCTTGCGGTTGTATTCGGTGACAACACCCGGATTCTCGGAGGTGACGAGGTAGTTACCCTCCGGCGTGAAGCGCACCCAGCGCGTGTGTTGGCGGCCATCCTTCTTCATCGGAATCTCGTGAACGATATTGCCTCTGTTATTGACCTCTATGATCCGGCCCACCCCGCTCTCGACAATCGAGGTGTTGCCGTTTTTCATACGCGCAAAAGCGTGCACGTCCACCCTCTTGCCCTTATTCCCGTTCATCGTGGCGGAGTCGTAGGTCCACACGACTTTCTTTCCGAGCGTCATCTCAGTGAGCTTGGTCCAGCTATCGTGATAGAGGATGTTGCCGTTGGGCAGAAGGTGCACGTCGTGGTGGCCGGCGTGGCCCTTGGCCGGGCCGGAAGTCCTGTGCGACCAGATGACCTCCCCGTCACGATCCGTGATCGCGATGATATTCTTGCCATACGACGCGCTGACCAAGACCAACCGCTCGGCATTGGTCGCAACGGCGTTGAGCAACAACGAAAACACAATGAGGAAACGTAGCTTGGTTTTCACGTCGGCGAAAGTAGTCGCCTAGCCAAGCAGCGTCGAGCTTGGGAATTTCCCTTCAGGAGTCAATGGAGCAAATGGGGTGCGCTTGGGCAAGCTTTCTCTACCAGCGAGAGAACGCAAACTGATCACGACGCCGCGCGGCCTGCTGCCAAGCACCGGAATATTATCAGCGGTAGAGGCGAGTCTCGAGGCGGTTACTGTCGTCGCCCAGGCCCTTGCTGGGCATTGCCTTGAGCGAGAAGACCAAATTCACGCTGAAGTCGTTTTTGCCGGAGCGATGGTTGCGCAAACGAAAGCGCAAGCCCGCCGTCGCGCTGGAAAAGTCACGGAATACGCCGTAACTCTGATCCTCCATTGTACCGTCGCTGGCCTCGAATTGGTGAACCATACGGAAACCCCACTCCTCGTTCAGTCGATAGTAGATGCGGCTGAACAACAGATCGTTGCCCCAGCGCCAGTCGGTGTCGATTTGTTGACTGAAAAACGGGTCGTAAGGGTACCGCTCGCGCAGTTCCTCTGGCAACAGATCTCGGAGATACCGGTGGCCGACAGTCCAACTCCAGCGATCGTTGGGCAGTAGCGAGATCGTGTGATTCGCCTCGTTGAGCAAACGGTCGTTCGGGTCGAATCGCACCTCGGAACCGAGCAACAACCAAGAGCGCGGTTTCACTTCCAAGTCAGAGTAAATGTCGTTGAAGCGAGGCTCACCTCCGTTGGTTTCCAGACGCCAGTCGGTGAACAGTTCCCAGTTCAGCAAGTCATCGACTTGACCATCGCGCTTGGTTTGCAGCCGGTTTCGGATTCCCAAACGCACGACGTTGCGCGAGTCGATGCTGTCGATCGAGTTGTAGTCGGGAAAGTCGACCGGCCGGAGACGCAGCGCCTGCAACTCGCGATCGAACTGCGGCAGTTCCCACGGATGCCTGTTCGGCTCCGGCACATAGATGTAATTGGCCAACGGCTGCACAATGTGCCGCAGGCCACCGACATCAAGCAAGCGACTTGACGCGTTGGCCCACGTACTCGACGCCTTGAGCGACAACTCGACGCCGGTGTTGAACACGGAGCGATCCCTCCCTCCGGCTTGACCAAGAGCGGGATCACCCCCGGATGTCGCGCCGTAATGCGTCAACCGGACACCGGCGTGAGGCGTGACATTTAGCCAACCGAAGTAGGTGCGCGGCACAAGTAGTTGCTGATGCGTGTCAGCACGGAACGCCTCGTAGTTAAATAGGCCAAGTTCAGTGGCAGCCGGACGAAACTCGAAATAGCCGACCGTACTCTCGCTCTCATAAAAAACCGGTGTGACACTGAGTCGCTGGCGAAGACCGGTCACACGAATCTCCGGCAACCGCTCGACAGTCTGGTAAAAATCATCGACCTGCGGCTGCGCCAGCAGGCTGACGCTGAAATTGCGCCAATGCTTCGCCAACTCAACATGCGACGCCGGCTGCGGATTGCGGCGGAATTGGCCCTCGAAAAAGTCGCGGTTCACGAATGCATCGCTCTGGTTCTGCAACACTAGTTTGGCCATGAAGTCGGGCCGAAGTTGGACCGAGTGATACAGACTAAGCCGGTGCCGGTTGTTGATGTCAGCAAAGTCGCCAACTCGGGAGCGGCGGTCTGCGCCGGCAGCGGGATCGCGGTCGTCGAGCAGGTAAACAGAAGCCTCGCCGCTGCCGGCTAGGCCAAGGTCATAGTCCGAATTCACGCCAGCGGCCCAGCCCCGGCGCGCCCTGTAATCGAGGTGCACCTCGCCATCAAGCCGTTCGCTCAAGCCCCAATTGTAGGAGCCCTCGAAAAACAGGCCGTAGCGACTGCGGTAACCGGGCGTGATGCTCCATTGACTCGGCGTCCGATCGAGTTGGCGACGATAATACGGAAAATAAAACAGCGGAACCTTGCCGGCGTACAGCGTTGCGCTCGTGGCCTCGACAAATTTGCCGGGGGCGATACTCAAGTGTCGGGTGCGGATGCGCAGTATTGGATCGGATCGGTCGTCGGTGGTCAGCCAGGCGTCGGCGGCCGAATACTGGTTGCTCATCGCATCGCCCTTGATGTTCGTGCCCTCTACAAAAAACGGCGACTGGCCAGCGCGAAAATTGTCGGTCTGCATCGCGCGGGTCTGGAAGTTGTAATACAAGCGATGGGATGTAAATACACGATCCTGACTTTGCAGTGTTACGCTGCCCTCGGCAATAATCTCACCAGTGGCCTGATCGAGTCGGCCGTGGTCGGCTGTGATGAATACGCGCTCGCCCTGCTCCTCGAATGTGATACGAAATCGATCGTTCATGATAACCAACCCTTTCTCGAGATTGTAGTCAAAATCACCCGGTTTAAGAGACTCAATCTCCCACACTGGCGCGTCCGGTGACACCTGTTCGGCTACCCTACCGTCACTTGGCCAAGCGACGAGCAGCATTAGAATAGAACTCACCAAGCGAAGATGCATCAACGGGCGCTGAGTTAAGCAGAGGGTCACAACTCTGCCAAGCCGGAGTTGCTCTTAATCCAATCACTTAACCAAAAAAGGACGGGGCTTTTTCTGCCCCGTCCTTGGTTTACTGTTTTTGTAACAGCTTGAATTACATCATGCCGTGGTCATGCCCACCGCCACCCGCTGGCATAGGCGGATCCTTTTCGGGGATCTCAGTGATTAGGCATTCGGTAGTGAGGAGCAATCCTGCGATGGAGCCAGCGTTTTGCAGCGCGGTGCGGGTAACCTTTTTCGGGTCCACCACGCCGGCTTTGACAAGGTCCTGGTACTTCTCAGTCGCAACATTGAATCCGGTGTTGCCTTTACTATTCAGGACTCCCTGAACAATCACGGCACCCTCAAGGCCAGCGTTCGCGGCGAGAGCGCGGAGCGGTGCCTCGACGGCGGCGCAGATGATGGAAACACCGATCTGCTGGTCACCCTCAAGATCCAGCTTGCTGATGGACGGACGGGTACGCAACAAGGCGACACCACCACCGGGGACGATGCCCTCTTCCACAGCAGCGCGGGTGGCGTGCAGAGCATCCTCGACTCGAGCCTTCTTTTCCTTCATCTCAGTCTCGGTGGCTGCACCGACATTGATGACGGCCACACCGCCTGCCAGCTTGGCCAAACGCTCCTGCAACTTTTCGCGATCGTAGTCGGAAGTGGTCTCCTCGATCTGGCGACGAATCTGGTTCACTCGAGCCTGGATCTCGGAGGACTTGCCGGAACCTTGGACGATGGTGGTGTTTTCCTTGTCCACCACGATGCTCTTTGCACGTCCCAAGTCGCTCAACTCGACAGACTCGAGCTTGATGCCGAGATCCTCTGTGATACAGCGGCCACCAGTCAGAATGGCGATATCCTCAAGCATGGCCTTGCGTCGATCGCCGAACCCAGGCGCCTTCACTGCGGCGATGTTCAACGTGCCGCGGATACGGTTGACCACGAGAGTAGCAAGCGCCTCGCCCTCGACGTCCTCAGCGATAATCAGCATCTGCTTACCTGTCTTGGCAACCTTCTCCAGCAGTGGAACCATGTCCTTGAGACTGCTGATCTTCTTCTCGAAGATTAGAATGTAGGCGTCCTCAAGTCGGCACTCCATTGAGTCAGTATCAGTGGCGAAGTACGGCGAGAGATAGCCCTTGTCGAACTGCATACCCTCGACGACGTCGAGAGTTGTCTCGATGGACTTGGCCTCCTCGACGGTGATGGTGCCGTCCTTACCTACCTTGTCCATGGCATCAGCGATGATCTCTCCAATTTCATCATCCCAGTTGGCGGACACGGTGGCTACCTGCTTGATCTCCTCCTTGTCCTTCACCTTCTTGGTAGCCTTGTCGAGCGCCTTGACGGCGGCCTCGACTGCCTTTTGGATACCGCGCTGGATTGCGATCGGACTTGCCCCTGCAGTGACATGCTTGAGACCGCCGCTGTAGATGGCCTCAGCCAGCACAGTTGCCGTGGTGGTCCCGTCACCGGCGGCGTCACTAGTTCTACTCGACACCTCGCGTACCATCTGGGCGCCCATGTTCTCATACGGATCCTCAAGATCGATCTCCTTAGCCACAGTGACACCGTCCTTGGTGACCGTGGGGGAGCCGAACTTCTTATCGAGAACGACGTTGCGGCCCTTGGGGCCGAGGGTTGCGGTCACTGCCTTGGACAGGGTGGTAACACCCTTCAACAAGGCTTGCCGCGCGGACTCATCAAACTTCAGTTGTTTTGCTGACATGCTTTATTATTCCTTTCCAAATTTATCCAACGATTGCGAGAATGTCGTCAGAATTCAAAATCTTGAGTTCCTTGCCATCGACCTTGACTTCGGTGCCGCCATATTTGCTGATCAACACCTTGTCACCCTTCTTGACCTCGAATGCAATCTTATCGCCATTGTCATCGGTCTTGCCTGTGCCCAATGCCAACACCTTGGCTTCGGTGGGTTTTTCCTTGGCAGAATCCGGGATGATAATACCACCCTCCGATTGCTGCTCCTTGTCCTCGATCGGCTCAACAATAATTCGATCGCCGAGCGGTTTTAGTTTCAGTGCCATGTTTGTTTTTTATCTAACTTGTTTTGTTTTTTCCGCATTGAGAGCGGAGAAGTTTGTCGCGCTGGAAAGTCGAGGCCACCCGGCTCCGGCCAAACGCGGCTAAAATTCTAGTTTGTCTTTTCCTCCACGACCTCGGCCTCGATAATCGGGCCCTCATCCTTGTTGGCCGATTCGTCGTCAGCGGCATCGTTCCCTCCGGCAGACTCCTCGCCGCTAGCCGCTTGACCAGCCGTCTGCGCTTCCTGCGCAGCCTTGTAAATATCTCCCGAGGCATCCTGCACAACTTGCTGCAGTTTCTCGGTGGCAGCCTTGACCTCATCAGCATCAGAGCCTTTCAGCGCTTCCTTCAACTCATTGTTAGCTGACTCGAGCGCGCTCTTCTTGTCACCGGAAATCTTATCGGCATTTTCCTTGAGCATCTTGTCAGTCTGATAGGTCAAGTTGTCGGCGTTGTTACGCAAGTCAACTTCTTCACGGCGTTTTTTGTCGTCGTCAGCGTGCGCCTCGGCATCTTGTTTCATCTTCTCAATGTCCTCTTCCGATAGACCGCTGCTGGCGGTAATAGTGATCTTCTGCTCCTTACCAGTGCCTAGATCTTTGGCGCTGACGTTGAGAATGCCGTTGGCGTCGATGTCAAACGTAACCTCAATCTGCGGGGTGCCGCGCGGCGCGGGCGGTATCTCCGTCAACTGGAACTTACCGATGCTCTTGTTGTCGTTGGCGAACTCGCGTTCACCCTGCAGCACGTGGATGTCCACGGCTGGCTGACTGTCGGCAGCGGTGGAAAAGATTTCAGATTTCTTGGTCGGGATGGTCGAATTACGTTCGATGAGCTTGGTCATCACCGCTCCCATTGTCTCAATTCCAAGCGAAAGCGGCGTGACGTCGAGCAGCAGCACATCCTTAACATCCCCCTTCAACACCCCGCCTTGAATGGCTGCGCCAACTGCAACCACCTCGTCGGGATTTACCCCTTGGTTTGGCTTCCTGCCAACGGCTGCCTCAGCGATCTCCACCACCTTGGGCATGCGGGTCATTCCACCGACCAATACGAGATCCTTGACGTCGTTCGCCCTGACTTCTGCATCTTTCAAACAGGCCTCCACCGGCCCGAGCGTCCGCTCGAACAGTTCGTCGCACAACTGCTCCAGCTTGGCCCGCGACAGTTGCAAGTTGATATGCTTGGGGCCGCTGGCGTCCGCCGTGATGAACGGCAGGTTCAGATCGTAGCTCGTGGAACTGGACAGGGAGATCTTGGCCTTCTCGGCCTCTTCCTTGATTCGTTGCAGGGCGTCAGGCTGGTTCCGAAGATCCATGCCGTTCTCATCCTTGAAACTGTCAAGCACCCAGTCGATGACTGCGTTGTCCCAGTCGTCACCGCCAAGTTGCGTGTCGCCGTTGGTGGCTTTCACCTCGAACACTCCATCGCCAATCTCCAGCACCGAAATGTCAAACGTGCCGCCGCCGAGATCGTACACAGCGATGTTCTCATCCGACTTTTTGTCGAGTCCGTACGCTAACGATGCAGCGGTCGGCTCGTTGATAATTCGCAGGACATCTAGACCTGCTATCTTACCGGCATCCTTAGTAGATTGACGCTGGGTGTCGTTGTAGTAAGCGGGAACCGTAATGACGGCTTCGGTGATCGCCTCACCCAATCGCATCTCGGCATCGGCTTTGAGCTTGCTCAAGATCATCGCAGAGATTTCCGGTGGACTGTACTGCTTGGTCTCCCCGCCGACCTCCACCTCGACAGCGGCATCACCGTTGGACGCCTTCACGACCTTGTAAGGCACGCGCTTGCATTCCTCGGCGATCTCTTCGTATTTGCGCCCCATAAATCGCTTGATCGAAAAGATGGTGTTTTGGGGGTTGGTGACCGCTTGACGCTTGGCTGCATCACCGACCAATCGTTCGCCGTCCTTGCTGAATGCCACAACCGAGGGGGTCGTCCGGCGACCCTCAGAATTCTCCAGAACGAGCGGCTCCCCGCCATCCATTACTGACATGCAGGAATTCGTCGTGCCTAAATCAATTCCTAAAACTTTTCCCATAACAAGCCACTCTTAAGCAACCGAAATGCCAAAACGATCTTAAAAAGACTTAACTTACTAAAAACAAGCTTGTTAACTCTTGTGAACACGAAGTCAATTGTATCGCAAAGATGGGCCATGTGCGCCATAATGTCACTCTTGTTGTCTGGTTGCGTCTACAGAAGTCTCAACTTTTAAGAAGAATTGTTCGCTGGGCTTGGCTGTTTATTCGACGCCGAATGGATTATCTGAGCTCCCAGAAGATTCGTCGAAAGGATTCTTCCCCTCTTGACGTCTGGGTTTGTTTTTTTTCGGTTTCGGCAGCTTCGGCGCCAGTATCGGTGAAAACATCATGTAAACCCAAGGCAAAACCAGATGACCGCACCACACCATCAGCAGAGCCACCAAATCGATTTGCTTCAGGCCGTAAATCACAATGCCTATGCTCATCACAAACGCCCCTGGCATTTGCGAGGCGATCGCTATTTTTTTGGCTCCAGCCCAGCCAACTTGGTTAGCAGAGAAAATCTTGACTGGGAACGTGTACAACCAACCCAGCGCAGACCATGCACAAAGCAGCATCAAGATAATCCCCAAACCGAAGCCGCCCAGCACCATGTGAGAACGAGCGCCCCACCAAGGTTCTAACTCGGATTTGTTGAACGACACGATCCAGCCCGTCGGATAAGACAACGTTAACAAGCCAAAGCCTAGATTACTGCCAAGCCGCAAATTACTCGGACCAAAGGCCAGAACAAGGTCGGCCGTCTCCACGACATTTGTGAAGCCGCCCGGGGTCACGTCTATCCGCATAAACGGCCCCTCTTCCTGAAGCAACCCTCCCTCCGGCCAGGCGAGCTGGCCGCCGCGAATTTCCCCGGTTGCCGGCATCTTCCCAATAGCCCCATCGACCACGGGTACCCAAGCCTGCTGGACGAAGCAAACCGACACCACCGCAACCAGCAAGGCGAAGAATAGCTCCACACTGAGCAACCGCCAGCGACTAGCCACAGCAAACCGCGCCACACCGCTGAATGTCAATGGCTGCCAAGCCGCCTTCAGTCGATCGATCGCCACCTCGTCCCCAATCTACCATCAGCCAACCTGCCGGGAAACCCAAATTCAACCCGAATCGGCTAATTTTGGCATAAGTAACGTATAACAGACCAAAATTGGACGCCTTTTGGACTTGACGCTCCCTGTGGCAACCGACTAATCTGGGCCCGGTTGCCACATACGGGTGTCAATGAGGTAAGTCAACTCTGTCATGGTCGAGTGAAGTCGGGGAGAAATCTTCCGGCTTTTTTGTTCGGTACGAACGGTTTGGATCTTGTCGAAAAGTCGAAAACTATGAACGCGGAATTTATTGCCAGCATGGAATATTGGGAGCGCGAAAAGGGACTCGATCGAGAGATCCTTATCAGCGCTGTCGAGGATGCCATGGTCTCTGCAGCCAAGCGCGCCGTCGGCCCCGCCAGGGAACTGCGATGTGAAATCGACCGCAAAGATGGAGACATCCGCGCCTTTGCCACATTGATTGTAGTGGAAACCGTCACCGACAAACAAAACGAAATCAGCCTGAACTCAGCGAAACGATTTAAGGAAGATGCGCAGCTGGGCGAGGAACTTGAAGTCGAAGTCACCCCGAAAAACTTCGGCCGGATCGCCTCCCAAAATGCTAAGCAAGCCTTGATGCAAGCCATCCGCCGGGCCGAGAAGGCACTGATTTACACTGAGTTTCAGGATCGTGTCGGCGACATCGTCAGCGGAGAGGTCCGAGGATTCGACCGATCGGACGTCCTAATCGACTTGGGCAAATTTGAGGCCCTGTTACCAAACCGAGAACGCGTCCCGACGGAAGAATACCAACGAGGCGAACGCATTCGGTGCCTCGTCAAGGCTGTGCAGGGGAACGACAGCGGTTCTGAGATCATCCTCTCCCGCAGAGACTCCGACTTCGTGCTCAAACTGTTTCAACTTGAGGTATCTGAAATTAACGACGGCACGATTGAGGTCAAATCCATCGCCCGTGAACCGGGCTTTCGGACCAAGCTCGCGGTGCATTCGAGAGACGAGAAAGTGGATCCCGTCGGCGCCTGCGTCGGACTTCGCGGGCAACGCGTAAAAAACATCGTTCGAGAACTGAACAACGAAAAAATCGACATTATCCGCTGGGACGACGACATCGAAACCTACGTAACCAACTCCCTTGCTCCGGCCCAGCTCAGGCGCTTGGAGGTGCAACAAGACCGGAAGCGGATTCATGTCTTGGTTGATCCGGACCAACTTTCGCTGGCTATCGGTCGGCGCGGCCAAAACGCCCGCCTCACCAGTTTGCTCACCGGGTGGCAGATCGACATTGATCCTGAGCAGGAAGTGCGGGTCGGATTCGAGGAACAAGTGGCCGGCGCCGTTGATGCCTTGGCCTCTATACCGGGAATTAATCAGGAACAAGCCGACGCCCTCGTGCATGCCGGCCTGCTAACATTGGACGCCTTGGCCGACGTCGAAGCCTCCGATCTGGCCGACATACCGGGCCTCGCTGAACATGCCGAAACAGTACTATCAGCCGCCCGTGCCGAGAAGGAACGTAGGACAGCAGCGAGCACCAATCCGTTGATTAACAACACTAAGCCAACGGAACCTACCATCGAAACAGCCCCCCCCCCCGAGGTGAACAACGAAGAGGCGGAAACACACGAACTCAACACTGCCCAACCCGGAGAGACTGAGTAACAAGACAGACCTGCCGCCGCTTGGCCATGCGGCAAACTGCACTTGTCCATACCACGAATAAACGATTTTTATGCCTGTTCGCATTTACGAAATTGCCAAAAAAGCCGGAATTCCCAGCAAGGAAGTATTGGCAAAAGCAAAGGAGTTGGGAATCACCAACGCAAAGGTCGCCTCAAGCACGCTCGACAAGATCACCGCCGAGTACCTTGAGGAGCAGATCGCCGGCGCTCAGGCACCCGAGCCAACTCCTGAAGAAGCTCCGGCGGCCCCCGAGCCAATAATCATCACCGCCCCAGCCGAAGAACCCGATTCGGAAGAACCCGATTCGGAAGAACCCGATTCGGAAGAACCCGATTCGGAAGAACCCGATTCGGAAGAACCCGCCGAAGAGAGCAGTCAGGAGGAAGAAACTGAGAAAAGCATGGGGGAAGAAACCACGAAAGAACCTCAGGAGGGAGAAACAGAAGAACCAAACGACATTGGCAAAAAAGTGGGCTTCATAGAACTGGGCAACATGCCGGTGCGCCCGGCAGTGC
>Ga0163108_10001500_pt1 | contig 17095 bp, 16 predicted proteins | sample Fk1155metaG_FD_109644 | JGI IMG/M metagenome (GOLD analysis project Ga0163108, IMG submission 109644) | Marine microbial communities from the Central Pacific Ocean - Fk160115 155m metaG | ecosystem: Environmental > Aquatic > Marine > Oceanic > Photic zone | place: The Central Pacific Ocean...
CTCCCTCACGATGCACTCTAGTTCTTAACTTAAAAGTTGAATCCATTATTTGATAATTAAACAAACTAATAATTACTAATATAAAAATAGCAATCAATACTTCAACTAACGTTAATCCATCATTATTGCGTAATAGAAAATTCACGACTTAAGTCCACCCAATATGTAGTTAACGAATAATTTTTTGTTCCCTTTCCTTTTGGCCATGTAATAGTAACTGTCACCTCCCTAAGAGAATCTGAAATATATTGTGTTATTAGTTTTAACATCATTTCCTGTGTTCTTGTCACACCCGATTCTTCATCTTCACTGTTTAACAAAGAATTTAAGTCTGGGAACTCTACCTCTTTAATAGTTCTTTCCCATGTATATTGATCATACGGTGAATCAAATGATCCTGATTTTTCATCATCTACTTCACTAAATGTTTTATCTTGAAAATATATTTCAGCATCTACCATTGCATTTTTTGCCAACATTGAAACAGTTGTCATTCTTCGTGTCCGTTCCAACGCATCCCGGCTTCCACTTTGAGTTAAAATAATAGCTGAAAAAGAAACCATCATTATAGCAAGAGCAAACATTACCTCTACTAAAGTAAATCCATTTTCTCTGTTTATTCCTGATAATATTTTATTAATCAAAAGCTTCCTCCTTAGTAATAAGCTTTTGATACAGTCTTGTGTATCCTGCTATAGGCTCTATAACCAATGATGCAACTCTTCCATTTGAATCCAAAATATGAATTAATGTTTGCTCTATAATTCCATGTGGAAAAAAATGTGTATAAACAACTCCCTCAGTTACAGGATCAATATTTTGTTGAGTAATAATATCTTGAAATATCACCCCTGATGGTAAAGATATTTTTTTACTTGTAATTCTTTTTGCCATTGAAAAAGAATTGTCTTCTTTTTCTTCATCAAAAAATGATCTATTTTGCTCATCTTTTTCTCTACTTTCATCTGAATCCAGCAAAACCTTCTGAGGTCCTCTTTCTACCCAAAATTGACTATTTGTGATGTCATACACAATTCTATGTATACTTCCAGAAATAACTGTAGAATGAAAAGCTTCTCGAGCTTTTGTTGCTAAATCCCTTATTGCAGATTTTTGTGATAACCCAAAAATATTAGAAACTGTAGGAACAGCCAAAGTAAACAAAAGTCCGATCATTGCCACAACAATGAGGACCTCAATTAATGTCATCCCAGCTTTATTTTTTAAAGTAAAAAACATCCTTGTTTTGTTCATAGTTATTATTCTAGATTTTTTGAAGAAATATCTTTATCTATCCCTTCTCCACCTTCTTTGCCGTTATTACCTAAAGAAATAATTTCATAATCATTCCCATCAGACTCATACAAAAAACCTTTTCCAAAACCATCTTTCGGAGGAGACTTAGATTTAAGGTATCCATTAGGATCATAATTAGAACACTCAGGTTCTCCCTCGGGTTGAGACAATAATGCTTCTAAACCCTGCTCAGTAGTTGGATATATACCACAGTCTAATCTATAAATATCTAATACATTGGAAAGTTGCCGCATTTGAATCTTAGTGCTATCAACCTTTGCTCTATTAAATCGACTTGTTAATTGAGTTACTACAAATGTACCAATCATACCCAGTAACGCAATGACCACTAATATCTCAACAAGAGTAAAGCCATCTTTCGACTTTACTAATTTAAATTTTTGTAAATCCTTCATACAATCTCCTCGTGTGTCTTTATTGTATATTACTTATTTCAAGCAACGGAACAAATATTGCCAATACAATTCCTAGAACCATAATACCCATAAAAACAATCAATAACGGCTCAACCAGAGAAGAAAGTCCTTCTATTTTTGCATTTGCTTGTTCTTCATAAGTATCTGCAACATTACGCAACATATCAGGTAACTCTCCCGTTTTCTCTCCGATTGCTATCATGTGAATCACCATAGGGGGGAACTCGCCACTTTTCTTTAGCGGTTGAGCGATCGACTGCCCTTCCGTAATATTTTCCTTTGCATCGTCTAATGCCTTTTCTATTAACACATTTCCAACCAGATTTCTTGCTATATTCATTGCAGTAATAATGGGTACACCACTATTTAACAATGTTGACATCGTCCGAGAAAAACGAGTCACTGCAATCATCCTTATCAATGGACCAAAAATGACAACTTTTATTTTAAATGAATCCCACCTATATCTACCTTTTTTTGTCTGTATGTATTTTTTAAAAATCCATAAAACAGATATAAATACAGCAAAAAAAACATACCAATACTCTTTAAATGTATCACTAATTAAAATAAGAATCTGAGTACTTAAAGGCAATGCCTTATTCATTGACTCAAACACCTCTGCCAACTTTGGAATAACAAATATAAAAATCCCAACAATCAAAAAAAAGGCAATTATTACCATCAAAACAGGATAAGTCATTCCGCTAATTATTTTACTTCTCAGTCTCATTTGTGCTTCTTTTAAGTCTGCCAAACGCAATAAAACTAAACCCAATGTTCCAGAGCTCTCTCCTGCTTCGACCATATTAATAAATATCACATCAAAAACTTTAGGGTGCTTCGCTAATGACTTTGCTAAGCTACTACCTTCATTCACATCTTCCCTGATCTCAGATAAGATCACCTTTAATACTTCTTTTTCTGTTTGATCTACTAATGCATTCAGTGCTTCAACCAACGGTATATTAGCCTTCACCAAACTTGCTAACTGTCTCGTTAATAATGCAATATCATTAGAGCTTACACGTCTTCCAAAAACTGAGACTGAACCGCCAAACGAAGACTTTTTAGAATGTTTTTCTTGAATCTCAGTAATAAGAATTTGTTGTTTTTTTAATTTTACCCGCGCAACCTTAATGCTTTCAGATTCTATGATTCCTTTTGTGGATTTTCCATTTGAAGAAAACCCTTTATAATCATAAATAGGTGCCATAAAAAATATTCCTATACCTCTGCGTGAGTTGCCCTCATAAGCTCATCTACAGTTGTTATACCTGATAAAACTTTTCTTACTCCATCTTCCCTTAAAGTAATCATTCCTTTTTGAGTTGCTGATTTTCTTAATATAGAGGAATCGTCTCTTCTAACAACCATCGACCTTAATTCATCATCAACCATAAGTAGTTCATGAATAACAGTTCTCCCTGAGTAACCACTTTGTGAACAACTTTGACAACCTTTTGCTTTATATATTTTTGCATCATCTGGAATATAACTCAGCCCCAACTCATTTAACTCAAACTCAGTTAAGGTAGAACGCTCTCTGCACTTTTGACAAACCTTTCTAATTAAACGTTGTGCGACAACCCCAATTAATGAACTTGCAACTAAAAATGGTTCTACACCCATATCAATTAATCTTGTAGGAGCACCTGTTGAATCATTGGTATGAATCGTTGATAAAACTAAGTGTCCAGTTAAAGATGCATTAATAGCTATCTCAGCTGTCTCTTTATCTCTGATTTCACCCACCATAATAATATCTGGATTTTGTCTTAAAAAAGAACGCAAAGCTCTTGCAAAAGTTAAATCAATTTTTGTATTAACCTGAACCTGATTCACTCCATGAATTTGATACTCAATTGGGTCTTCAACCGTAAGAATATTTCTTTCTGGACTATTTAACTTTTTCAAACAAGCAGAAAGAGTTGTCGATTTACCACTTCCTGTTGGCCCAGTAACTAAAATAATTCCATATTTTCTTTCAATAAGCTTTTCTACTAGTTCTGTACTTTTCTTGCTAAAACCCAGCTCACTTAAGTCTAATATTCTTTCACTTTGCTCTAAGATACGTAAAACTAAACGCTCACCATAAATAGTTGGCACAGTTGATAAACGTATATCAACGTCCTTTCCCGCAATTTTAATTTTAATCCGACCATCTTGAGGTAATCTTTTTTCTGCGATATCAAGTGATGCCATAACTTTAATTCTAGATGAAATTGCTGCATGTGCTTTTTTAGGTTGTCTTATAATATCATAAAGCACTCCATCTACACGAAACCTTACTATAAACTCTTTTTCAAATGGTTCTATATGAATATCTGAAGACTTTTCCTTTACCGCACGAAAAATCAAAGAATTAACAAAGCGAATAACTGGTGCATCATCTTCAGTCGCCTCTAAAATATCAATAGGACCTTCTAAGTCATAAGTCTCTTCAAATTCACCTTCTAACTCACCAACTAAACCAGTTGTTTGTTTTTCATAAACGCGATTGATTGCATCTTGAATTCTCATGCTTGTACTAACTACAATTTCAATTTCACAACCTGTAAACACCTTAAAATCATTTTTAAGTTGCTCATCAAACGGGTCTGTAACAGCAACCACTAAGATATCTGTATCAACACCTGTTTTTCTTTCGATCGGTATAATTTCTTTAGATTTTGCATAGTTTATAGAAATATCTGCAATTAATTCTGGATCTATTTCTGTTGCTTTTAAATCATCAAAAAATGGGATCTTTAACTGAAAACAAAGAGCTCTCATGATTTCATGAGGTAGAATGATTTTTTTATGGATTAATATTTCACCTAAAAGCCCACCTTCTTCCTTTTGAATTTCAAGAGCATTATCTAGCTGCTCCTGGGTCAAAGAAGTGTGCTCAATTAATATCTCCCCTAAAAGTGAGTTCTTATTTAATGGTAAAACTTCATCGCTCATCTTATTCCTCTATTGCCTCTTCTGTATTACTCGCTTGTTCCTCATCAAAATCATCATCTATATCCCCCTCTTCATCCTCGTCTTGTGTATCTTCTGAAACTTCGCTCTGTTCTGCATCTTCCTCTTCAGTATCTTCTGAGTAATCACTTTCTTCATCATTCATATCATCAGCAAATGAATCGTCATCTTCTTTATCTATATTCTCATGTCCATTATCATTTTCAATGGTTACTGATTTATCAGAGTTATAATTGTTAATTTGATCTAAGTCTGGGAGACCATTAATCAACTCATCTCTATATTTTTCTAATGGATCATCTCCACCATGAAACTCATCAATAAAAGCAGCTCTCTTCTTAAGCTTGTTATCTAAAATTTCCCTTGCCTTATCATAATGTCTTATAATTTGTGGAGTAATAAACAGTAATAGATTTGTTTTTTCAATCGAAGTTGTTGTCGATTTAAATAACCAACCTAAAAGTGGAATATCCCCCAAAAGAGGAATCTTTGACACAGCGTCAACAGTTTTATCTCTAATTAAACCACCTAAAACAACTGTGTCAGAATCAGCTACAACAATACTTGTTTTTGCTGATCTACTGGTTGTTGCAAATGCCAAAGTTGAAACTTGCTGCGGCAATTCCCGTGTAGAGATATCTTCAATATTTGTTTCAATGTCAATTTTAACAAAATTAGATGTCTTATTAATTTGCGGTTTTAATTTTATTGATAGAGATACACTTTCTCTTGTTACTCCAGCCGTAGATATTCCTGAGGTTGTTGTTGTAGTAGTTGGAACTGGAATTTTCTCGCCACTTTCAAAGCTAGCCTCAGTATTATCAAGCGTTAAAATCTGCGGTGTTGCAATAACATTTGCATTTGCATTTGTTTGAAGAGCTTTTACTAAGCCTTGAACCGAAGAAACACTCACTGTCTCACCACCAATATCAAAGTCTTGAGAAGACCCAGATGCAAAACCCATTACAGCACCTTTTTGACTAAGTGGACTTGATAAAAAGTCAATCAAGTCTGTATTAGTCATTAATCCAATTCCTGGAGCGGTTGGTAAAATTGTATTTACAGAAAATGTATGATCTCTGGTAATCGCCATTTCCATGATAATTACTTCAACGTAAACCTGATCCCTTGGGATATCTAACTTACCAATAACTCTTTCTATTGTTTCAAAATCACTAGGTGATGCAGTAATCACAAGTGAATTTGTAGATTTATCAGCAGATACTTTTATACTTCCCTCAAATAAAGCTGTATGCCTTGGATTTTCACCTATTCCAAGTTTAGATTTTTTTGATTTAGATTTTTTAGTTTGTGAACCTAATGCATTTAATGTTTTTGATATTTCCTCAGCATCAGCAAACTGTAGGTAAACCACATGTATCTTACCAACCCCAGAATCTGCTGACATTTTTCTATCTAGTTTATAAACTAATTTATTTATTTCTACGAGACCTTTTGCATTTGATAAAATAATTAAATTATTTGTTCTCTCATCGGCAATAACTGCATCAATTACCCCACCCTCTTTTGTTCTTCTCGATTTAAATCCGCTAGATGAACCAAAAGTACGTGCACTCCCTTTTCCTTTTTTTTCTGTTTTTGTTCCAGGAATTAGAGTGTCAATCAATCCTGCTAAGTCTCCAGCTGAAGCATATCTAATCGGAATGACCTCTATACTTAAATCATGACCTTCGATGTCTAAAAAATCTAAAATTCTTTCTAGTTTAGCCAAGTTTGATCCAATATCTGTAACAATTAATGTATTTGTTTCTTCGTGTGGGTAAACTCTAGAGTTTGCCGGCATAAAACTTCTAAACGTTCTTGCTAACTCAGATGCACTAATGTGTTTGAGGGGAAAAATTCGTGTAATCAATAAATCAGTATCAGGTGCATCCTTTCCAGTATAAGTTCTAAGAGGCTTGTCTCTTGCATCTCTTGTTCGTGCAATTCTGATATATTTCCCTGATGGAATTAAGGTAAAACTATTCATATCCAACGCAGTTAAAAAAGCTCTCCATGCATCACTTACTGTAATTGGAGAATTTGAAACAATGGTGACTCTTCCTCTAACATCCTTATCAAAAATAAAGTTTTTCCCTGTTAACTTACCCATTGTTTTAGCAAGATCCATAATATCTACATCTGGATAATTAAAATCACTGATAATAGCATCACTTCCTTCTCCCGTATCTAATGCAATATTCAGCGCTCCAACTCTATTACCAACCTTCACACCCGAAGGGCTTCCACCTCCAACTTCAATCCCCTCTGTTCCTTGCATTGGATCTGGAACTTCTTTATTCACATCAGCAGGCGGTGAAGATGAAGATCTTTTTCGTGAATCTCTTCTAGAGGTTGGCCTATCTCTTTTTTCGTAACTATCAGATTTTTCTTCACCACCTTCTAGTTCGATATCATTTGCAAATGGATTACTAAAAGACTTAATCCCAGATTCAAACCCTTTTTTACTTCTCGTTTCAGCTAATGAGTTATTTATAAAAACCACAAAGAAACTTATTAGTAATAAATTTATTTTTTTTATTTTATTTAAGTCCATAATTAACTCCAATTAACTAATTAATGTCATATGAAAAGTTTTCAACTTTTCCACTTCTTTTTATTGTTATTTCTACATGATTAGAAGATTTTAACTGATTCAACATTTCAAAAGCTTTCCCTGGATCATTAATTTCTTCACCGTTTAACCCTTGAACCACATCTCCATTTTTTAATCCCAATTTATCATAAATACTTCCTGGTACAATTTGAAAAACTTTATAACCATTTGGCATACCATTTTCAAAATTAGGAACCGCTCTAGCCTGAGTAAGTACTTTATTTAAGTCTTTTAATGATTCATCAATTGTTTGCCTTGATACATTAAAGTGATTTTCTGATACTCTATCAATCTTTAATTTTTTACCTGTACTCACACTTGATAATCCGTTTTTTCTGCTTTTCGCTCTATGGTCTTCAGGAATTTCCACATATTCTTTACGTGATTTTTTGTAATTAATAAAAGTAACACGAGCTGATTCAACTCTTAGTATTTTCATTTTTCCAGGTATTTCATCATCAGCTCTTACTGGGAAGGTTTTTGATGCTGACTTATCTTCAATCGTTGCAATCGAATACTCTTCTTTCTCAAAAATAACTGTACCTAATAGCTCAATAGGCAAACCTGTTTTTACAGCAACTGATTGATCTGAGTATGTCCGCTGAGAACCATCTCCAGGAATCAGTCCTTTTCTATTAAAAAGATTTCGTGAAAATATCTTACTAAAGTCATTAATTGTTTTTATTTTTTTTCGTTTGCTTAATAACGAAGCTCTTTTGTAATTACCTGAGGGATCTGGAATAAAGCTCTCCACCCATAATGCCAACGCCCCTGCTACAAAATAACAACAAAACAAAATAACAAAAATCTGACCAAAATATTTTGCTCCTTTTATTTTTAAAATATACTCATTTACTCTGCCAAGTTTTTGAAAAGCACGAGAAAGGTAAAAAGAGACCTTTTGCATATCTATTTTTTTACTTTTTAACTGATTGAGATAGTTTCTCCAGTTTTTTTTCATAAAAGGTCCGCTTTTCTACTGATATATAGAACGCAAATGCGATGCCAAAACCAGAAAGAGAAAATCAAGCATTTGATTTGCAGTGTCAATTGAAAACTTATGTAATCTTTAGATTTTACAAAGTTGAATTAGACTATTTTTATTCGTCAATTTTTCCTACTTCTTAGTTTTGACAAATTGTCTTCCGCTATAAACTTTGCTACTTTAAATTGACATTTTGTCATTTCAAGTTAAGTCACCTAAATGACTTTAACTAACATTTTTATAAAGGATTTTTAATGCGTCATCTGAATGAAAAAAGTTACATGAAGTCATTATTTTTTGGGGAAATTCAAGAAGAGCTCATTTTTCCATATCCATTAATGTCAAAAGACACTCGTGAAACAATTGGCATGATTCGAGACGCTTTCAATAAATTCTCAAATGATAAAATTGATTCTGAAAAATGGGACAAAGAAGGAAAAATGCCCCAAGAGATTCTTTCTTACCTTGCTGAAATGGGATTAATGGGACTTGCAGTTCCTGAGGAACTTGGTGGATTAGGACTGCCTCAAACAGGTTATGCTCGAATGATGCAAGAACTAGCATCACATGATGGTTCTTTAGCAATTACGCTTGGAGCTCATCAAAGCATTGGCTATAAAGCTTTATTACTTTTTGGTACTGAGGAACAGAAAAAGAAGTGTCTACCAAAACTTGCTTCTGGCGAACTGTTTGCTTGCTATTGCCTCACTGAGCCTTCAAGTGGTTCTGACGCTGCCTCGATTAAAACAAAAGCCGTACTCTCCGAAGACGGTAACCACTATATTTTAACAGGTAATAAGCTATGGATTACAAACGCTCAAGTAGCAAACTTTATGACAGTATTTGCTAAAACGGATGTTCAAGTAAATGGAGAAACAAAAGAAAAGGTTACTTGCTTCTTTATTGAATTACCTACCGAAGGTGTTTCCATTGGCCCATCTGAAGACAAACTTGGAATTCGAGCTTCTTGGACAAATGCTGTTCACTTAGATCAAGTAAAAGTGCCTAAAGAAAATATCATTGGTGAACTAGGAAAGGGTTTTAAGGTTGCAATGAGTGTTCTAAACCATGGAAGACTTGGCTTAGCAGCTGGCTGTATTGGAGGAGCAAGAAAAGCTCTTGATGCTTCTATTTCTCACGCTAATGAAAGAGTTCAGTTTAAAAAGAAAATTGGTGAATTTGGAATAATAAAAGAAAAAATTTCTCGTATGGCCATGAAAATCTATGCTGCTGAAAGTATGGTTTATATGACAACTTCTTTTATTGACAGAAAAGATATTGATTACTCTTTAGAAAGTGCCATTGCAAAAGTATATGCCACTGAAATGCTCTGGGAATGCGTAGATGAAAACCTTCAAATTTGGGCTGGTGCGGGATACATGAAGGAGTACCCCTATGAGCGATGGCTTAGAGATAGTAGAATCAATCGAATCTTTGAAGGCACCAATGAAATCCTCAAAGCATTTATAGCTCTTTCTGGTCTACAGGGTCCGGGGCAAGAACTTGCTGGATTAGCAAATTCTATTAAATTCCCACTAAAAGGGTTAGGAGAAGTAAGAAGTTTTGCTAAAAGAAGAATTAAAAGAAGCATTATTGGTGAATCTATTACCATGGCTCACCCGTCTTTAAAGAAAATGGCTGGAATTCTTGAAGAGTATGCAGGTGAGTTTGCAACCCACGTTGAGGGCCTGCTTAGAAAACACGGTAAAAATATTCACTTAAAACAACTTGCTCAAAAACGACTTGCTGAAATTGCAATCGACTTTTATGCAATGTCATGTGTTTTATCTCGAGTAACTAAAAAAATTGAACAACTCGGAGACGAAACTAAATGCCAGGTTGATTTAGAACTTGCTGAGATGTTTTTCATGCAAGCAAACCGTAGGGTTCGTGGGAACTTTAAAGCATTTAATAAAAATGAAGATGACTGCGTTCATGCTGTTGCTGACCAGCTCTATCAATTTGAAAAATACCCTTTTGATATTACAAATGAGTCTTTCTAAAATTTAAAAATTTCTTTTTGTGCAAGATTTGCTAAATCATCTAGTTCTTTAGCAAGTTGATGAACTTGTTGAAACCTAGCTTTTTGTTTAACTTTTGCTTGGTCTCCATAAATCTTTTCTTGCTTAAACTCTTTTAGTCGTCCTTGCTTACGAAGATCTCGAATTCGCTTACAAGCACCTTCTATAGAGTACCTTTCTGAATAAAGCAGATACTTAATAAGAAGAAGCATTTCAACATCACTTCTTTTGTATACCCTCTGCCCTGTTGAAGACTTATCTGGTGAAATTGCAGGAAATTCTGATTCCCAATACCTTAAAACATAAGGCTTCACTCCAACTAAATCTGAAACATCTCCAATTTTAAAGTATAACTTATTTGGGATCTCCAATTGACCATCCATAGTTTAACTCCCTAAAAATAAAAACAAAAATTAAGTATTCACATCATCAGAAACAACAGTCGAAGCGGACTCCTGTCCACCTAAACTTGAATTCACTTCTGATCGCAGTACTTGTGACGGCTTAAAGGTAAGAACCTTTCTTGCTGAAATTTCAATACTTTCACCTGTTTGAGGATTTCTACCTGTACGTGAACGTTTCTCACGTACAACAAAGTTCCCAAAACCTGAAATTTTGATTTTCTCACCTTTAGCAAGCGTGTCCTTAACCGTATCAAACACTAACTCAACTAAGTCAGCCGCTTCTTTTTTTGAAAAACCTATTTTTTCATAAATTGCTTCTACAATATCCGCTTTAGTTAATGCCACAGTTAATTCTCCTCCTTAAGACAACTAACTTCTAAGTTCCACATCAAGTTGTTTTTTCCACTTTTCGAGGATTCGAGCTGAAGCATCATCTGCTTCCGACTCTTTCAAACTTCTACCCTCTACTGAAAAGATAACCCGTACTGCAAGACTTGTCATCCCCTTGCCCACCTGAGAACCACGATAAATATCGAAAACCTTCGCTAACTTAGCTATTGGCTTGCCTGCGCTCACGGCGACACGCGTTAAATCTTGCGCACTGACCCCATCTTTTACTGTTAAAGCAAAATCTCTTTCTATTGTTGGACACTCAGACCAGGGTCGAAATTTTTTTGACGCATGAAAATTATCTGACATTTCAGCAATTAAATCCCAGTTAAATTCTGCAATCCATAATGAATGTCGTATTTTTAATTTTTTTGCAACACCTGGATAGAGTAACCCAAATTCACCCACTGGATTTTTTCCAATCCATAATTCTGCTGACTGCATAGGATGAAATAGTTTTGAAAAACTTTCTTTATTTTTTGAGTCCATCATAGGAATAACACGAGAACCTCGCACACCTAAACGAGATAACCATCTATCTATTATCGCTTTAAGGTCATAAAAACCAACTTCTCCTAATTGGTTTCTCAAGCCATCAGCAAACCGTGGCCCTGCAATGCAAAAAGAAGTCTTCCAGTTTTCTTTTATGCCAGTTTCTAAATGAGAACTGGCTCTTACTTCTCCACTGTCTTCTAATGAAAATGTCGGTCTTTGCTCAAAAATTCTAATTGGTAATGGTTCAGAGCCGTGATGATGGTTCCAGTTGTCTATTGCACTTTTTATAATACCAGGCAAAAGCGAAGGAACTAAAACCTCTTGCTCTTCACTGAGTGGATTTAAAATTGGAACTGAAACATCAAAACCAAATTCAGATAACCAGGACTTACTCCCAAAAGAAAAGTGGACTGATTCATTTAAACCGAGTTCAGCTAAAATATCTTTTGATTTATCAATTAATCCCAGCCTTAACCATGATGGATCTAACCAGTTCACTGGACTGTTTGATAAAGCAGGAATTGTTGCTGGAATTTTATCATAACCAATACAACGAGCCACCTCTTCAACAAGGTCCTCTTTGATATTGAGGTCTCTTCGATACGATGGGACCGTTACCCTTAAAGTATCCTCTTTAGAATTCACCTGACACCCTAAACCAGACAAAGTAGAAACCACTTCCTCTTCTTTAATTTCAACCCCAAGGTACTTATGAAAAAAACTTTTCTCCACCTCAACTTTATTTATGAAATTTTTCAACTCTGGGTCTCGAGACTCTAAAAAAGCCTCACTTGCCTTCACTACTTTACCCCCAGTAAATTGACAGATCAACTCTACTAACCTTGCCAATGCCAACCTAGGTAAAAGCGGATCTATTCCTCTTTCAAACCTAAAAGACGCTTCTGTGTTTTTTTGAAAAAATTTTGCTGTTTTTCTAACTGAAGTCGGAGAAAATTCAGCACATTCTAAAAAAATTTTCTTTGTATCAGCATTAACCTCAGAGTTGCCTCCACCCATAACTCCCGCTAAAGCAACTGGCTTATCTTTATCAACAATCACAAGATCATTTGACCTTAGCTCAATTTTATCCCCGTCTAATAAAAGAAGCTCTTCACCTTTTTGAGCCAGTCTTACACTCATCTCATTACCATTTAACAAGTCTGCATCATAGGCATGAGTAGGCTGTCCCAGTTCAAATAACACCAAATTCGTTGCATCAACAATATTATTAATCGATCGTGAACCTAAAGACTCTAGCCTATTAACCACCCACTGTGGTGAAGGCCCCACCCTTACATCATCTATTACACACCCTAAAAACTGAGCGGCTTTTTCTCCGCTATTTAATTTAATGTCTGAAGAACCTTTTTCAAAATTTATTGCTTTAGGTTTGGAGTACTTAAGGTCTTGATGCAAAGCAGAAGCAACTTCTCGTGCAATTCCTAAGTGACTTAAACAATCCCCCCTGTTAGGAGTAACTGCTACATCAAAAATAACATCATCTTTTCCTAAGACTTGAGCTAAAGGTAACCCTAGTGGTGTTTCTTTCGACAAAATAAGAATTCCTTCAGACTCTTGAGACAAACCCAACTCAACTTCAGAGCAAAGCATTCCAAAAGAAACTTCACCACGAATTTTTCCTTGTGAAATTTTCATCCCATTTGGAAGTTCTGCTCCAACTTGAGCTAAAGCAACCACATCACCTTCTTCCATGTTTTTTGCACCACAAACAATGGAAAGATTCTCTCCTTTTCCCATCGTAACTTGACATAAACTCAGACGGTCTGCATTAGGGTGTTTATTTTTAGAAATAACTTTTGCAGTAACAACCTGCTCAAACCCTGATGATTGGTTAATAATTTTTTCTACTTCTAAGCCTCTTTGAGTAAGAAGGTCTGCAAGTTTATCTGGAGAGCCTAAAGATTGTAAGTCCACCCATTCGGAAAGCCAATTCCATGAAATTTGCATAAAGCTACCCTAACCTTAAACTGAAAACTGGTTTAAAAAACGAATATCCCCTTGAAACATTAATCGAATATCAGAAATTTTATGAAGCAACATTGCAATACGATCAACTCCCATCCCAAAAGCAAAGCCGCTTACTTCTTTAGCATCATATCCAGCGGACTCAAAAAGCTTTGGGTGAACCATTCCGGCTCCTAAAATTTCTAACCATTCAGCGCCTTTACCAAATAAGTCACAACTTACATCCACCTCAACACCTGGTTCTACAAAAGGGAAATAACTCGGACGAAATCGAATCTTAGCATCTGGCCCAAAAATTTCTCTAGCAAAAAACTCCAAAACTCCCTTGAGGTCACTCATACGAATGTTTTTATCAATCCATAACCCTTCAACTTGATGAAACATTGGAGAATGTGTTGCATCACTATCTACTCTATAAACGGCACCAGGACATAAAACTCGAATTGGCCATGGCCTACTCATCATCGTTCTCATTTGCACAGGTGACGTATGAGTTCTTAAAACTACTCCAGGTCCTAAGAAAAAAGTATCTTGCATATCTCTTGCTGGATGATCCTGAGGAATATTAACTGACTCAAAATTAAGAAACTCTGTCTCAACCTCAGGTCCCGTTGTAACATCAAAACCTAAACGTTGAAAAACTTGAAGAATCTTGCGCGTCGTTTGAGTTAATGGATGTAAAGCTCCTGAATGAGGAGTTAAAGAAGGTAATGTGGTGTCGATTTTTTCTTGATTCAACTTTTGATCCAGCTCAATTTCTTCAAGCTTCTCTTTGCGTAGCTGTAACGCTTGATCAATTTTTTGTTTCCACTGATTTGCTAGAGCTCCAATTTTAGGTCTTTCTTGAGCAGAAATTGTTCCCAGGCTCTTTAAAACCTCACTTAAAGCGCCTTTTTTACCCAACACAGAGACTCTAATTTTCTCTAGAGAATCTAGTGATTCTGCTTTTTGAACTTCTTTAAGAGCGCTATCCCCAATTAGGTCTATTTTTTGAAGCATTGAAATTTATTTTATCTACTTTTTTATACAGATGGTGCGTTTGTTCTTACTTCGTCAACAATTACAGAAAATCCACTCGGGTCACATATAGCAACTTCAGAAAGAACTTTCCTATCTAATTTAACTTCAGATTTTTTTAAAGCAGAAATTAAACGACTATAACTAATGTTATTTAAATTAGCAGCTGCACTTAAACGAGTAATCCATAACGCTCTAAAGTCTCTTTTCTTAGCTCGTCTGTCTCGATAAGCATAACAAAGAGCTCTATCAACCGCTTCTTTGGCTCTTCTGTAAAGCCTTCCTCGACCTAAAATAAAGCCTTCTGCACGATCTAAAACTTTATTCGCTCTACGTCTTCTTTTAAATCCACGTTTTACTCGTGACATAATACTTTTTCCTCCAGGTACAACTTAAAAATTAACTTCCATAAGGTAAACAAGCGATTACTAATTTGCGATCTGAATCACTTACTAAACCTGCTTTTCTCATTTTTCTTTTTCTAGAAGGTGACTTTGATGTCAAAATATGACGAAGCAATGATTTTTTCATTTTAATCTTTCCCGAACCGGTAAAAGAAAATCTTTTTGCTGCAGCTTTTTTTGTCTTCATCTTCATAATGTTTCTTCCTTACAGTCAAATCTATTGCCCACCGATATCAACTAAATTAGTTGTTCTCGGTAAAAACAGGGGTTAACAAGAATGAGCAAACTACTCCAAAAAACATCCTTTAGTCAAGCATCGAATAATTGAAATTACTGAAAAAATAGCCTTAATCGAGTCTGATTATTTAGACTCTGGTTTACTTTCTTTTTTAGGTTTTGCAGGCTTCGCTTCTTTTGTCGCTGCTGTGCGCTTTGTTGATGACACTGGAGCTAAAATTACAATTAAACGACGCCCTTCCATTTTCGGAGATGACTCGGGAGATCCTACGTCTTTCATTTTCTCAATTAAATCTTCGACAATCTTAAACCCTTGTTCTTTGTGAGTTATTTGTCTTCCTCTAAATAAAACCGAAACTTTTGCCTTATCTCCGCCTTCAAGAAAATTACGCACATTTTTAAATTTATAATCTAAATCGTGTGTCTCTGTATTTGGTCTAAACTGAACCTCTTTTACTTTAATTACTGTTTGTTTTTTCTTTGCAACGTTATCTTTTTTCTTCTTCTCGTACTTAAACTTCCCATAATCACAAATCTTACAAACAGGTGGGTTCTCGTTCGGAGCAACCTCCATCAAATCTAAACCCACATTCTGAGCTCTTTTTAATGCATCACGAGTACTCACAACACCAGCTTGTTGACCGTTTTCATCAACTAACCGGACCTGTGGACATTTGATTAATTCATTAATTCGATGTGCTTCTTTTTTTTGAAATTTGTTACGTAGTGAACGACCTCTTGAGAACGAAGAGCCTGAAGGTGTGAATGCCATATATATTTTTTATAATCTCCTACCAGATTAAGTATTAAAGTTCATAGATACCGTAATTACTCGCAAACTGTCAACCCAACACAACTGCATAGTATATTATTTAAGTAAAAAAAGTAAATTTTGCCGTTCTAAATAGAAGTGATATGGATAATTCACAATGGAAAAACAATTTAGTCTTGCACAACCTACTTTATACTCAATTTTGCTTCATTTAATTGTTTTTATTACCTATTTTGCACTTACGCCTGCGTTGAAAACACCTATTCCCAACATTCAAACACCAGTATTTTTAACTCTTCTTCCGCCCCATCCCCTAAACTCGTTCTCATCTCAACCAAAGTTCTCACAAAAGCACTCTCTCAAGTCCTCTAACCCGCTTAAAAAAGCAATTTCTGTAAAAACACAAAAAGAAAGTTACCTTCTAAGTATAAGAGATAAAATCAAAAGAGCCTTTTCTCTCCCAAATCACTTGAGTCAATCCTCGTATTTTGGACAAACTAAATTAAAACTTATTATCGACAATAATGGTGACTTAAATACCGTTCAGTTTCTAAAAGAAATTCCAAACAACTATAAGAAAGAAATCTTAAAAGCTGTTTACAAAAGTGCGCCCTTTGAGTCTTTTCCAAAACCCCTCATTCATAACAAAAGCCTAGCATTCATCTTGCCATTTAAATTTGTTAAACAATAAAATAAAACTATAGCTCTTTATCGAGTCTTTGTTTAGCTTTGACAAGTGCCTGAGAATCAACCTTAAGGTTTATCTTAATCATACTTGAAATGCGATCGCTTTGAGACAACTTCACTAAATCTTCTGTTGTTGGTCTATCATCTAACCAAAAAAAATTCTGATCCAACTCAATGCCTTCTGTTTTTAAGCGTTCCCACTTGCAAGGCTTTACCTGTGAAACTAAATTTAAAAATTCATCATCCCCAGTGCACTCAGAAAACATCGAAAGAACTAAATCTATTTTCCCAGCCTTTGAATAAGTACTTAACCAAAAACAGTCATAATTTTTCAATGCAAACATTAAAAACTCTTTTGCATTTTCAGCTAAGCGCCCCTC
>Ga0163108_10001501_pt1 | contig 17091 bp, 12 predicted proteins | sample Fk1155metaG_FD_109644 | JGI IMG/M metagenome (GOLD analysis project Ga0163108, IMG submission 109644) | Marine microbial communities from the Central Pacific Ocean - Fk160115 155m metaG | ecosystem: Environmental > Aquatic > Marine > Oceanic > Photic zone | place: The Central Pacific Ocean...
CGGGGATCTCGTGCATGAGAGTGGAGCACGGGAGCCATGGGAACATAGGCGACACGCCGGTGCAGTGACCACCAAGCATCCTCGGCAATGGGGACATCCGGTATTGGGTATTGGCGCAGCGTATCCGTTCGCATCAGTGTCCCCACATGGTCCGTCTGCAACGTGGGCACAACAATTTGCCCTGGGGGTGTCCAGCGCCGCAACCGTGAAGACGTCACAGCATCCGCATGCGGCCATGGAATCTGCCGGGCCATCACTGCATCCCATCCACCCTCTTCCAACGCATCGATCAAGGTCCGAATACACCCTCTGCCCATCGGGATCGCATCATCAACGGTGAAAAACACGTATTCGGTATCGATATACTCAAAAGCACGCGCTCTCGTTGAACCATGGCCTTCCCATGGAAGCTGAACCACCTTTGCGCCAGGCACAAAAGTCGGGCCATCGCCATTCGACAGCACAAGAACATCCACTTTGACATCTTGATTCCGAAGAGCTTCAACGCCCAACAATGCGGAGCGGTTGCATGGAATCACCGCGGTTACCGTCTCTGTTCGACCTTCAACACCATCCGGTGCTCGGTAGCCATCTGCCGCCGCTTGAAGTGCAGGGTCCACAATCCGAATGACATCCGCCAAAGGGGCGACCTCATCTACACGCAGGTTCCGTTGAGCCCGAAGTCCCCTCTCCCCGATTTCAGATAGCACCAGTTCCACAGGCTCACCTGAACGCAGTGCTGCAGAAAACATTTCACGCTGTTCTTTGCTCCACGAAGTGACCTGCATACCCCTGCCCCAACACGCATCCTACCGTGCTGTTGCGCGCGCGTGGATGTTTACTAGTGTTGCAATGTCAAGACATGTGCTAAAGTAAAAACGAGAGTTTTTCGCTTAAGCAGGCCTCCTGTAGTCCGTTGGGCGTATACACACCCCAGGAATTCGCGTGTCCCGTCAAGAACGCACAATCACCCCGATCCTCGTGACCCAGGCAGCCACCCTGGTGCTCACCACCGGTGTGGCCATTGCCTGGACAACCAGTGAACTCAAATCTTGGCACAGCCAGGTAGAGATTCCGCAGCAAACCATGCAGGACATTGAGGGCCACATTCAAGAGGCCGTCATCGCCCCTTTCAACTACATCGGCACCCGAAACCCGGAAGCAGCTATCGCAGCACAGCGGTCCACTTCCGAGGCCCTCGCAAGCTTGAAAATTCTGGGGAACTTGGTTCCGAACCTCAAGCCGTACACGGAAGATACCCGTGCAGCACTCGAAGTACTGGACGATGCGAGTGCCGCTCTGTGGGATGGACACGCAGCAGTCGCCGATTTCGAAGCCACCAGCGAAGATATCTCCGCTCTTCCGCCCTCCCTCGCTCTTCTCGAAGAGGCCAAATCGGGCGTCGATCGCAGCTTGGGGATCCTGAACCGCAAGGTGTCGGAGCACGCAAGCCAACATCAAACATCCAACCGGTTGGGCTTGTTGGCCCTTTGGACCGCTGCGCTGGGCATCTACTTGATCACCGGCTTCACGGCCCGCAGACGATTTGTTCGAAATGAGCGCGACAAGAACACAAAACTGACCACGGCCATCGATGGGGCGGTCGAAGCATTGCAGGCTGCCAGCAGTGGCAACCCAGTACCCACCATTCCCGATCACCCCATGGTCAACAATTTCAAAACGACCATTCGCGTGGTTGCATCGCGGTTGGATGAGTTGCATCAAACGAATCGTCGAATTCGCCGTCAGTTTACGTTCAGACATGAACTCGTCGACGCATTGGACTTGGCAGAGTCCGAAAACGAAGTCATTCGTACTGCTACCCGCGCTGCCCGCGTTGCCTTTCCGGAAAAGATCTTTCAGCTATTGGTTGCCCAGCCGGATGAAGGCACAATCGAACCGATTGTTGAAGCAGCGCCTGTCGCGTGTAGCGTGTCTTGTATCGAATCATGTCCTGCCGCAAGGAAGGGCGATGTCTTGCACCATCACCCAGACATGGGGCTAAGCCGATGCCCCCGTATTCAAGACGAGGACACCATCGTCACCTGTTCACCAATCAGTGTGAATGGTCAGGCAGTGGGTGTCGTCCAGCTCATGGGTACACCGCTTGCGGATGGGCAAGAAGAACTGCTGGAAGCACTTTCAACCGCTGTGGGTGTACGCACTGGCGTCGTACGAAACCTTGCTGAGCGAGAGCTGGCGGCGGGAACCGACCCCCTCACAGAACTCGCCAATCGGCGTGCGATGGACGAACATCTTCGCCGACTGGATGGGGCGGAAGTCCCCTACACCGTCATCGTTGCTGACTTGGACCACTTCAAGCAAATCAACGACACCCACGGACACAATGTCGGCGACAGATGCCTTCAGTTATTCGCCGACATCCTGAAAGAAGCATGTCGCGACACAGACATTGCATGCAGGCCCGGCGGTGAAGAGTTCAGCCTTATCTTATCGGGTGCGGGAACGGATGCTGGTATGGCAGTCGCATCACGCATTCGAGCCATGTTGGCGCAGGAAACACGGCGCCAAGGGCCCGTATTCACCGTCTCCCTAGGCATCGCGGCAAGGCCCATCCACGGGGATAGGGCTGAGGAAATCATGCGCTCTGCAGATGTTGCCTTGTACGACGCGAAGGACCAAGGGCGAAACCGCTGTGTGCTCGCGGAGGTACCGATGAGCCTCGAGGTCGTCGGCTAACTCAGCTGATGTGTCTGCGCGGCCCAGTACTGCGCTCCACCACTCTTCTTGGCTTGACGAAGCGCCCGTTCGGTCCGGGCAAAAAGGCTTTCCGCGGATTCCTTGCCATCCCACGTGGCAATGCCGATTGAGATGCTCACCTGAAAGGTCTTCTGCTGATGCGTAAAGATCATCTTGCTGATCTTACGACCCAGTCGCTTGGCTGCACCGGTTGCCTCACGGCTGCCTGTGTTGGTCAACAAAGCCGCAAAGTCATCCCCATCAATTCGAGCGACAAAATCCTCCGTTCGAAGTTGCTGAACAATCGTTTTGGCGACGGTTCGGAGCACATCGTCCCCAGATGACCGGTGGTAGTCTTCGTTAATTCTCGTCATTTCGTCGATATTCAACCGCATGCAGGTCAACATGCCATCCAGGTGGCGAGCCTCAACCAACGCGAGTGGCAGCGCTTCCAAGAATGCGCTTCGATCGGCCACCTGCGTCAAAGTGTCCACAGTGACATGGGGCGCCAAGGCATTCACATCTCCGGCCTGCACGCGGATGTGGTGACTCAACTCCCGCACCCGCGCTACACCTTGATCGACCCGCCCACGAGAAATTGTATTGGCATCGGACATGCGGCCCAGTGCGACCAACACCGAGTCTTTCTGTGCAGACTGCATGAGGCCCGTACCCATGCCCTCAATTGCCAACCGGACTTGAACAAGCTGATCTTCAAGTTCCGACGTGGCTTGCAATGCTTTACCGAGATTCGTTTCCAGGGTGTTGAGCAGTGTAAATACTGCCTCATTGGACTGCACCTGACGAAAGCGTGCTGCTTGTGCCGAATTTTGGATTTCTTCCGCACCCGTCTGCAGCAAACGGGCATCCACATTGCGAACCCGAAGCGGCACTGAACGCCCCAAGGCATCAATGGCCCGGGTCAACTCGGCATCATGCATGGACACCCGTTGCATGGCCTCGACAAGCGCCTTCGCTGAATCCGCAAAGTCAGCGGACCCAGACCCGACGGCCGTTCCACGGAGGGATTTCAAAATAGACCCGGCCTGTCGAGCAAGCCCCGTAGGCACCGGAAAAGTCTGCAAACGCTGACGAAGTTCATGTACCCGGCGTGCATCTGTCCGGGGCAACTCTCCTTCCACAAACCCCAAGAAGTCATTCAACGCATCGCGTAGCAACGTCGCATCTGCAGACGTTGCTTGACCATCCGAAGCTTTAGAGAACCATCCCATTTTCAACTTACCTAGACACAGGATACGGATCTGAGCGCGACAATAAAAGACTCTTTTCTATTTTTGGAACCATGCGAACCCTTTTTTTCCTGTTCATTGCCGTTGGGTGTCAGACGTACACACCCGAAACTGCGCAACATTGTGAGGGTGCTGAGTCGACACATCTGGTAACAGCGGATGGGGCCGAAGTAGCACTGCATCGACATCGCGCAAAAGGCCCTCCCGTCGTGGTCATTCACGGACTCGCGTCCAATTACAGGTCCTGGGATTTAACCAAAGAACGGTCGATAGCAGAGGTCCTTCAACAGGCCGGCTTTGACGTGTGGCTCCTTGACCTGCGCGGACACGGCGAAGCTTTACAGTTGCAGTCTGGTGAGCGTCAGCGGCACGGATGGTCTCTCGATGACTATGGCGCCCACGACCTTCACACAGCCATCAAGCACATTCGAACAGCGACAGAGACCGACAAGGTCGCAGTCATCGGACACTCTATGGGTGGAATGGTGGCTGCGGCGTACCACGGCCACCATGGTGACGACTGGATTTCAGCCTTGGTGGTGGTCGGTTCCCCCATCCAATTTACGGAACGCGACGTCGTTCTCAATCTTGGTGATCTCGCCATGAAAGTGGGCGCACTATGGCGAAATTTTGGCATGCACACAGGCGCAGAACTGCTGGGGCACATCCCCGGTGGCGTGCCCGTCCACGGTGAGGGCCTCCTCTTCAACCCGAAGAATCTGGCCCCAGAAATCAGAACCCGCATGTTGAAAGAAATTGTCAGCCCAGTTTCACGAGAAGAGATGCAGCAGTTCATCGAGATCTTTCGACAAGGCCGATTCGTGTCTGCCGATGGGACGCTGGACTACGTCGAACAACTTTCAAAATTGGATGTCCCCTTTCTGGCGATCGCAGGAAGCGTAGACAGAATCGTTCCACCGTCTCGGGTAAGTCCATGGGTGGAGACAGTTTCAAGTACAGACAAGACCTACATCGAAGTTGGCATCCAGTCCGGATACACCGCTGATTACGGTCATCTTGATCTTGTCATGGGTGATGCCGCAGCTTCAGAGATTCACGAGCCGATAGCGACTTGGCTTCAAACGCGACTCATGAAGCCCTGAACTTCAGAGCTCATCCGACTTTTCCATTCGACCCTTCGCCTTTTCCACTGGGTACTTGGCTGCATTGATTTCCAGCTTCTTGTGCACAGCGGCCTTCAGGTCTACGTCCATCCGATCCGCCAAACTCAACAAGCAAATCAGAACATCTGCCATTTCCAGTTCGACTTGTGTGCTTCGTGAAGCAACAGGAGGCTGTGGCCCGTCATCCACACTCCAAAGGAAAAGTTCCAACAACTCACTCGCTTCTACACTGACGGCCATCGCCAAGTTGCGTGGATTGTGAAACTGAGCCCAATCACGATCTCGATTGAAACGCGCCACCCGCGACTGCAGTTCGGCCAAAGTACATCCCTCATCTGCCACAACACACCTCAAACTGGTTAGGGGTCAACATCTCCTGACACAGGAGACCACCGGGAGTCCAGTGTGTTGACCATCAGTTCAGTTGTCTTTCTACTCAGCATTGCCGCGCCGGTCGAGGCGGGTGCAAAACGTCCCGTTACCTTTGTGGTGGATACACGACTCAGTGAAGGGCCTGCTGAAAACTTTACAGAGCTGTACGTAGATCCGATCAAGTTGTCGGAAATGCTGCGCCCCTTGGACAGTGCCGACCGTCTTCAACCCAGGGCCACAGTCAGCGAAGATCAGATCGCCATCAACGACCGGATTTTCTTTGCCCCTGGTTCCAACGAAATTCGTCCATCCAGCCACTCGATTCTCAACAAAGTGGCCGAAGTTCTTTTGCTGCGGCCCGACATTGAAGAAGTTTCCATTCAAGGCCACACAGCACGCGACGCAAATGGCGACATCAATCTTGCGATGTCCGTACGACGTTCCAAGGCCGTGGTCGATTACTTGGTCGGGAAAGGCGTCGCACAAGAACGGATATCATCCATCGGTTTTGGTCAAACCCGCACCAAAACAGACAATCGCGTCGAGTTCGTCATCGAGAAATGGGCGAACAAACGCTTGGCCAATGAACAAGCCAAGACCCACGATGCATCGAAATCCGATGAACCAGGAAGTCTGCTCATTGAAAATAGCCACTCCTACACAGCAGACGTTGCTGTAAATGGAACAAGGATTGGTACCGTCGGACCGTATACCGATGCTGCCATCCACGGTCTCGATGGTGGCCTTTATGATGTTCGCTTCACGCACACTTCTGGCTACAGTTACTTCGAAGCCGTACGTACAGCGAAAATTGATGGCCCCATTGTTCCCGGCGGAAAGGGAGCTGCTGTAGTGTTGCCGAACCATGGCCTGCCAGCGACTGAAACCCCTGAGTAAACACCCCATACAGTTGGGGGTTCTCCTCGCGTTGCCCTTGGCAACCGGGTGTGAGCAGGTGTGCGTCGGCGTGGGATGCGAGGAAGACTTCGGGTCAGCACGGATATCCCTTGTTGCAGGGGCAGATGTCCCAGAGTCCGGCATTGCAAATCCAGCCGAAGGAACATTTGTCCTGACTGGCACCGATGCACTTGGACCCAACTGGGATGTCGTTGTTCTCAACGAAAGAATCCTCGTGGGCAGCTCAAGCGACAGTTCTGTCCGGAGCTATACACCGGGTGGCGAAAACACCATCGCCAGCAGCAGCGCCACCGGCCGAATTGATGGAAACCGAACGGATGACCAATTTGGTACGCAGGTGAAAACCATTCGAAACCGTGATGGGAAGGAAGACTTGTTGGTCAGTGCACCGCTTGCTTCTGCTTCTGCATCCACACGACACGATGGTGCCGTTTACCGGTTTTCTGATCTCGGGCAGGGGTTTGCAGGCCAACGTTCTGCGGACGATGCCATATTGCGCATGACGGGGGAATGGTCTGGCGGGCGATTTGGAACATCACTCGCAGTCTGCCCAGACTTGGATGGGGACGGACTAGAGGAATGGATGGCAGCAGCTCCGAGAGATGGAAAAACTGCACCTTTGGCCGGTCAGGTCGTGCTGGTCCAAAGTGGAGACTTGAGTGAAGATACGAACCAAATCGTCGTATCCATCCTGGATACTCGCTGGACTGGGGTCGCCGTCGGAGAAATGGCCGGACATGCGCTTTCCTGCAAACACGATCTCACAGGAGATGGAATCCCAGACTTGGTGATAGGCGCCCCCTATGCGGATCAAGATGCCGAAGTCGACGCTTCCGGGGCGATCTACATTCTTTCAGGAGACAAACTCCAAGGAAGCGGGCCGCTGCCAGAGGTTGCCACCATCACACTTCAACCAGGCGAATCAAACGACTGGTTCGGATGGTCCTTAACGACCGGAGATTTTGACGGGGACGGCACGTATGACCTTGCGGCCGGCGCACCTGGAACTGCGGAAGCCACAGGGCGGGTGCGAATTTGGACCGGGGCCACACTGGCCTCTGAGGACCCCACAAACCCAGACATCACCATCAATGGGCTCAACCCAGGCGATGGTTTCGGAAGAAGGGTCCACGCAGCAGACGTGAACGGCGATGGTATTGACGACCTTTTGGTTGGGGCTCCGTTCGTTAATCCAACAGGACTGACCGAAGCTTTCGATGCTGGAAGTGTCGCCCTCTTCTTTGGAAGCAATGATGTCGTTGAGTGGAGCCTACGAAGCAACGCTTTAAACGCTTCCGTTCTGTATGAAGAAGCCGCTCAATACCTGCGCACCGGGATCGCATTGTTCTCTGGGGACTTTGATTCGGATGGCCTTGATGACATCGTATTCCTTCAGCGAACATCGGAAGAATAGACCACTCCGCTGCAATGATAGCGCCCACGGGATACGGGTGCCGCCACTGGAGATACACCATGCTTGAAAATGCTCTCGAAGTCGCTCGAAGTGCAGCGCTTGAAGCCGGTGCGGCCATCCGTGGCTATTATCAAGACGAATACACCGTCCGTGACAAAGGCGAGGACAACCCACTGACCGATGCCGATCTGGCGGCCGACAAGATCTTGGAAGATCGTCTTCGAACCGCCTTTCCAGAATACGGATGGCTATCAGAAGAAACAGCGGACACACCCGAGCGGCTTGAGAAATCTCATGTTTGGATTGTGGATCCACTCGATGGCACACGCGAATTCACACTCGGAATCCCCGAGTTCGTGGTGAGCGTTGGCTTGGTCATCGACGGCGCTGCAAAATTGGGTGTCCTATACAACCCCATCAAAGAGCAACTTTTCACCGGCATCGTCGGGGTGGGTGCCACGTTGAATGGAGAGCCGATCCGCGTCACGGACCACAAGCAACTGCAAGGTTCAAAGGTGGTGTGTTCTCGAACAGAGATGAAGAAGGGTTGGTTCGATGAATTTACCGATGTGTTGACGCCGTTGCCCGTGGGCTCTGTCGCGTACAAGTTTGGTCTTGTGGCTGCTGGCCAAGCTGAAAGCACGTTCACTCCACGACCCCGCAGCGAATGGGATATTTGCGGCGGTGTGGCCATCGTTGAGGCTGCCGGTGGGCGGTGTTCAGATCGGCATGGTGCTCCATATCAGTTCAATCTTCCCAAGCCGCTCGTCGATGGTGTCGCCGTGTCCAATAGCTTTGTTCACGAAGACATTTTGAGGATCATGAACCGATGACTGACTTCGACTGGTGCCGAACCATGCTTCCGCGGGTATCGCGGACATTCGCAATCGGAATCCAAATGCTCCCGTCTCCACTCGAGGCGTGGATCACCACTGGATACCTTTTGTGCAGGGTCGTGGACACCGTTGAAGACACAGCCGACATCCCCTGGGCCACACGCAGGCGCCTATTCACATCCTTCGAAGAGGCTGTAGAAAGTGGAAACTGTAGCGGATTCTTGGGGGAAGCTGACGTGTTCCCAGATTGTGCAGATGGGGATCTATGTCGGTCTCTCGACCGCATTTTGAGGCCAATGCTCGACTACCCTGAAAATGTACAACAAAGCCTGCGGAAATGGGTCACCGAAATGAGTGGTGGCATGGCACTGTACGCGAGACGGCATGCCTTCGGGACGGGACGCACCACATTGTTCGATCTCGGCGACCTTGAACGCTATTGCTATTTTGTCGCTGGAACCGTTGGGCATTTGTTGACCGACGTCTTCCTGCTCGGGCACCCCGAAGCCAGTAAAAATGCGCCCGAGCTGCGTGCCCATGCCGAGGGCTTTGGCCTTCTGCTTCAAATGACGAACATCGTGAAAGATGTCACAGACGACTTTCCACGAGGATGGTGCTTCATTCCGGAAACCATTTGTGAACACAATGGAACCCGAAGCCAAGACCTACTCAATACAAATGCAAGCCAAGCAGGAATTGCATCCGTTGATCAAATCAATCAGCATGCACGACAGTTCTATGCAGACGCTGTTGCTTATGTGGTGGCACTGCCCAGTTCAGCAACATCCCTTCGACGATTTTGTCTGTTGCCCATGCTCTTGGCAGGTAAAACGCTGGACATGGCACTGGGTAATGCGGCTGTGGTCGACCCAAACACAGCGGTAAAAGTAAACCGCGATGTGGTGACCCAAACCATGGCCCAGGTGGAAGTCCTGCTTCAAGATGAACACGCGCTTCGCGCTTTGTGCATACAGGAACCTGTTTGAGCACCATCAAGCCACTCCTCCCCGTTTACTTGGCGGTCGTACTAGACTTGGTCGGGTTTGGGATCGTTATTCCTCTGCTGACTTTCTATGCAGAAGAATACGGCGCAGGGCCTGTGGAAGTCACGCTGCTCATGGCAGTCTACTCGTTTGCCCAATTCCTTATGGCACCCGTTTGGGGCTCGTTGAGCGACCGTTTTGGGCGACGTCCCATCATGCTCTTCAGCATCGGAATGGCAACGGTCTGCCTTGCGGGTTTCGCTTGGGCAGAGTCATTGCTGATGCTCTTCCTGTTTCGAACACTGCATGGCGCGGCGACTGCCAATATCTCGACTGCGCAAGCATGCGTGGCAGACGTCACCACGCCCGCCAACCGTGCCATGGGCATGGGCATGATCGGCGCCGCATTCGGTTTTGGATTTACGATAGGCCCATTCATTGGCGGTGAAATGTCCGTCTATGGCCTGGCCGCACCCATCTGGCTGGCGGCAGGCTTGTCCTTGTTCAACTGGGTCATCGCACTGTTTTGGCTGAAAGAAACCCAGAAGCCCACCACAGAGCGCCATGTCCGCTCCATTCACCCGCGGGCATTCATTCAAGTGGCCAAACATCCCTTGGTCGGCTCATGCATTGTTCTGACCTTTGTGATGACGATTGCTTTTGCCATCATGGAGAGCAGTTTTACGCTGTTTGCTGAACACGTTCATTCGCTGGATGCACGTGTGGTTGGACGAATGTTTGGTGTGGCCGGAATCACGATGATCATCGTGCAGGGTGGCCTTATTGGACGCCTGGTGAAACGCTTTGGAGAAGCCCCTCTGGTTCCTGCCGGCGTGAGCATTCTCGCGTTGGGCCTATTCATGCTGCCCCATGCGGACCCACCGTGGGCCATGGTGGCCGTATTCATGATGATTGCCGTTGGGCAGGGACTTGCATCACCCAGCCTCAACAGTCTGATTTCACAAGGAGCCTCTGAATCAGAGCAAGGGTTCGTGCTTGGTACCAATCAATCCATGAGTGCCCTGGCTCGCACGATTGGGCCGACAGCTGCCGGCTGGATTTATCTCGGCGGTCCCGCCTGGCCCTTCTATGTCAGTGCTGGTCTCTTGGCAGCGAGCATCCTACTCGCCAAAAATGCGGTACGCGGCATCGGGAAAGTTGCATCCAAGTAGGACTATTGGCATACAATAGGAGAACCTGGGGAGACCAATGGCTCGGATTACGATCCTCGCAATGATTGCGTGTATGGCGTGTACACCAAAGGAAGTGACAAGTTCCTTTGAACCAACAGAGACCAACAGCCCCCCATCCGCAACCATCAACTCTCCCTACCCAGGGGAGGAAATTGCCAATGGCGCCCTCTTCGTTGCATGGGGTGAAGCCACCGACAATGAAGACCTTCCAGAAGACCTTCGGGTAAGCTGGCTGATCGCAGGCGAAGAACGCTGCAGCCCCTCTGCCCCAACAGAAGGGGAAGGAAGGACGCGCTGCGATGTTTCTTTCTCTTTCGACAAGCAAAGCATCACCTTCCGGGTGGAAGATTCAGCAGGCGACACCGCCGAACAAACGGTGGACATTCGGCTGGTCGAGAACACCGGCCCAACCGTCACGATTACGAGCCCCACACCCGACCAAAGATACCGAATCAACGACCTCATCAATTTCGAGGGCACTGTCTCGGATGGTGAAGATTCGCCCGAAGGCCTCCAAGTCTGGTGGGAGTCGGATGTAGAAGGTGTGTTGGATGACCTTGGTCTCACCGTAATGAGCGACGGCCGCGTCACAGGAACTGGGACACTGACGCTCGGCACGCATATTCTCCGACTCCTCGCCTTGGATACCTCTGGAAGAGAAAGCAACGCTTCGATTGTCATCGAGGTCGTACAAATGGCCATTCCTCCCGAGATTGAAATCATTTCCCCCACGGATGGTGAACAATTCGAGGTGGGCAGCACAATCAACTTCGAAGCCCAAATCTCCGATGAGATGACGCCCACAGAAGAACTTCAAGTGGAATGGCGCTCCAGTATCGAAGCGGGCATTCTGAGCATCGATGGCGCAACAGAAGACAATACCGTGCAGTTCTCAACGAATGCATTGGCTCTTGGTGAACATGTGATCACCCTGACTGTGACCGACGATGATGGCGATAGAGCCCAAAAGAGCACCATGATCGAAGTCGTGGACCATCCTGTAGAAAGCGACCCAACCGACACCGGGACCGCCACGGAGTCTTCCGACTCGGACGATGCAGGAAGTGGGACTTAGCCTCCGTCCAAAGCCATTGAAACTGCGGCTGCATCTCCACCACCGCGCTCAATCACCATGAGAACCTGCGATCTCAGTCTGGCTCCATCCTCTGGACCCGCCGATGCTATCGCGATGCGCAATGACGCCACATCGCCTTCATGTGCACGCGCTGCAAGGCTGGCCAATGCGGCTTTCCCGGTTGGATCTCGGACGATTTTCGACGCCCCCACCTTGGCTTGTTCCCACTGGCCATTCAACGCGTAGGCCAACGCCAACGGTGCCATCAATTCAGGGCTCTGTTCACAGCCAGCGGAAATCGCATCCTGTCCTGCTTGGATTGCGTTTTGGGGGTTCCCCAACTTCAAGTGAATGCGTGTCACATTGAAACAACTCTCGTGAAACGGTCTTGGCGGCTGAATGACGGCTTGGTGATACCAAAAAGCCGCGTCTTCATTCAGGTTCTGGTCTTCAAGCCACCGGGCAAGCGCGCCTTTGGCATAACCAGATGGGGCCCGTTCGATTGCGGCACGCCAAAGCGTCGCTTCGTTCTTCCAGATGGGCACTTGGCGCATCGAAAGAAGGACCAGTCCAACCAGCAAGAGGACAATGCCACGGCGAGCCATGGGCCGCTGAGCGACGGAAGCCACCGCCCAACCGATCCCCACCATCGGCAAGTACATGTATCGGTCTACGATGGCGCCAACGTGCGCCACTGCTGCCCACGCCGGAACCAGGCCCAAGAATGCAAACGCCAACCCAGCCCGGGCAAACGGACCGCCCGCTGACGCCAAGAGAGCAAGCAAAGCCATGGCCATAATGGCCGCAAACCACGGTATCGCTGGCAGCCAACCAAAATGAATGACAGGTGCAATGTCGACAGGCCAAACCAACTTGTTCAGATAAAACGCCAACGCCGGCGTGCCGACTGCAGACAAATGATCCCAATCCGCTTGGGCGGGGAAACCAACCCCTGCAGTCAAACGCATACCAAAGGCCATGCCAAACCCAGCCACGACCGCCAAATGAGCGCGAAGTGAACCCCACCCTCCCCATCGAGCCCGGCAAGCGAATGCCAACAACAAGGGCGCAAAAACAACGCTCTCCTTGCACAGCATTGCAGCGGTAGAAGCGGCCATTCCAAGGAGCAATGTCCAAACGGGTGGGTCTTTGCGGCTCAACAAGAGAAGTGCTGCCAACAACCATGAGACGGCCATGGGATCGTTTCGAGCAGAGATGAAGCCCACCACTTCTATTTGCACCGGATGCAGCGCAAAGACGGCGGCACCAATGGTGGCCGACAATCTGTCGTGCAACAAACGCTCCAACAAAATCATGAGCAGCAAAATTGCCAAACCATGCCAAAACAAGTTGTGGAGGTGGTGCAACTGATGGTTGAGATCGAACAATGCGCGCGTCACAGCCAAGTCGACAAGCATGAGTGGGCGGTAATAGCCAGGTTCCGCCTCAGGGACGGGGGTGGCGCCCCACAAATCGGTTCGAAACATTTCCGGAATGTTTGAAAGAGAGCCTGTGAGTTGGTTCTCAATCACCAAAAGGTGGTCGTCCCAAACAAACCCACCCGCAACCAACGGGAGATACACAGCAAACACAGCCAGCACCAAAAGAACACGTGCCAAGCGTGGGTCAGAACCTCGCATGTGATCAGCTTAGATGAATTGTGGTGCGACGACGAATCCGGACAGGCTCTGTCCGCCTTGGGGATTGTTCCAATTTGAACTTCCTTGTATACTGAACATATGTTCAGATACCTCGTTGCACATATACCCTCTTTTCGCCTCGACCGGTGTGGTTGGTCCCCCCATCAGCCCGTCGTTTTGCTGACCGAAGAAAAGAATGCTCTGCGCGTGCAAGAAGCCACGTTGGCTGCCAAAAAAGCGGGCATCCAAAAAGGCATGAGCGTTGCTGCCGCACGCGCCCTTGTCCCCCATATTGAAACCGAATCATTGGATGCTGCCGCCGAAGAAGCCGACCTCCAGGCGCTCAGCAAACAGCTTCTTCGCGTATCCCCCTCCATCGTCGCCATGCCTCCAGACACCGTCATCGCCGAGATCACACGCCAACCGGAAACCCGTTCAGGCCATGAAAGAGCACTCGCTGAAAGGGTACGAATCCGGATGAATCAACTGGGGCACACAGCAAGCATCACCGTTGCAGACGACCCCACCACAGCACTCCACATCTCACGCTGGCGCACGGCCACGACCATCATCCCCACAGGGCAAGGTGCCCGAGCCCTCGCCCCACTCCCTTTGGCTGCGCTTTCCATTCCACAACGAGACCTCAACCACCTAGATGGGTTGGGCGTCACCACCATTGGAGCATTCGCCCAGATCCCAGCAGCCAGTCTTTCAGGAAGGTTCAGTCCACCCACCCTCACCGCACATGCAGTGGCTTGTGGCCGAGCACCCACACCGACCATCACCCCCTGGTCTGAAGATGGCCCACTGTCACTCACCCAAGATCTGCCCGATGCTGTGGCTGATTTGGACTCTTTGATCTTTGTGATCAATGCATTGATTCGGGACCTCGCCACCCGCCTCACTGCCCGCTGCCAAGCCACCGCTGGGCTTGAGCTCAATCTGCACCTTGATGGCGGTAGATTTCAAACGATTTCTCTGCGACTTGGCACACCAACCAGGGACCCCTCCACGATATTGAATCAGGTCCGACATCGGCTGGAGCGAGTACAGCTCGGCGGACCCGTCATCACGCTCAGCCTTACACTGCCAAACCCCTCCCCCTTCGATGGCCGGCAGATCGACCTACGGGATCCCCTCCGTACGGATGAAGCCATCGACACCGTGGGCTCTCGACTTCAGGACGCGCTTGGAAGTCGAAGTGTTCTCACTGCCCGCACCATCCCACGACATCGACCGGAGGGGGCTTGGCGTCCAGTCCCCTTCGGCACCCACGTTCCTCGGGATGCGGCAAGTGCAGCAATGGCACACGCAGAAGCACACGGGGACGACCCTGTGAATGTTTGGATGGGCAAACCGAACCCAGCACCGCCAGACCGGCCGCCCATCATGCTCACGCCAGCACAATCCATCGATGTAGAAGCCGGCCCCATCACAGAAGGGTTTCCCGTATCCGCCGTCCACATCGATGGTCGATGGCACGCGATTCATCACAGTGAAGGGCCGGAACAAATCGCTGGCGAGTGGTGGAATCGACCATTCCAGCGCATCTATTGGCGAGTGACCATCGACGATGGTCGAACGCTATGGATCTACCGAGAAAATGGACAGTGGTCTGTGCATGGTTGGTGGGATCGGTGAGTTCATTTGCAGAACTTGTCTGCCGCACGTCCTTCTCCTTTCACGAAGGTGCCAGTCAACCCGAAGAAATGGTGGCACAAGCCGCCGCCATGGGACTTCACGCCCTTGCGATTACCGATCGTGACGGCGTCTACGGGCTGCCCCGTGCACACAAAGCAGCCATTGAACATGGCATTCGAATCATCCCTGGAGCATTGCTCACCATCGAGGATGGGCCTGGCGTCGCGCTCCTCGCTCAAGACATGGGTGGATGGTCTCAACTCTCCCGGCTCATCACAGATGCACGAAGGAACATGAAAAAAGGATGGGGCCAGATACCATTCACTTCTTTGCTCGAACGGGCAAGTGGCCTAGAAGCCATCCTGATCGGCCCATGGTCACTGGACCGAATCAACCAAATGCGCGAAGCGTTCGGGTGCCACGCATCTCTCGCACTGACCCGGCGGCTGGACAGCCATGATGTCCAGCGTTGGGACGAGCTATCCATCCTGTCTGCACAAAGCCAAGTGCCATTGGTTGCAACCGGAGATGTGCTGATGCACGAACCCGGCAGGGCCGCCCTTCAAGATGTACTCACATGCATCCGGAGAAAGTGCACCGTCGACCATGCGGGGGCACAGCTACAAGCCAATTCCTCTCGGACACTTCGCGGCCCAGTCGCGATGGGAAGACTCTTCTCCACAGCCCCGCGCGCCATCGAGAGAAGCATCGAAATTTCTGACCGCTGTCAATTTTCTCTGTCCGACCTTCGATACCGATACCCGAAAGAGATTGTCCCAGAAGGCTGGACACCCATGAAGTGGCTGAGCCATCAAACCCAACAGGGACTCAAATGGCGATACCCAGATGGCACACCCAAAGGCGTTTTAGAGCAGGTTGACCACGAACTGAAGCTCATCGATCGCTTGGATTTCCCTGCCTACTTTTTGACTGTCTACGACGTGGTTCGTTTTGCACGCACAAACGGGATTCTTTGCCAAGGAAGAGGAAGTGCTGCGAACTCGGCTGTGTGTTTTGCTTTGGGCATCACAGCGGTGGACCCAGCGAATTCAAGCCTCCTTTTTGAACGCTTCATCTCGGAAGAACGAGGGGAGCCACCCGATATCGATGTGGACTTCGAACACGAGCGCAGAGAGGAAGTGCTCCAATATGTGTACGAACGATACGGACGTCACCGTGCAGCGATGGTGAATGAAGTCATCTCATACCGACGCAGGTCAGCGATTCGAGATGCAGGCAAAGCCATGGGCTTAGACCCCGACCAAATCGATAGACTTGCCAGAGGAACCCAATGGTTTGACCGCGGAAGAATCGACAAGAAAAAGCTTCTCCAACTGGGCTTAGACCCCCGTGACCATCGGCTCCGTCAAACCATCTTGATGGCCGAATCTTTGAAAGGCATGCCAAGGCATGTGGGCATCCATACCGGTGGATTCACCATCTCTGATGGACCGCTCATCGATCTATGCCCCATAGAGCCCGCCACAATGGCGAACCGAACCGTGATCCAATGGGACAAAGATGACATCGACATTGTTGGATTTATCAAAGTCGACTTGCTTTCACTGGGCATGCTCACAGCCATCCGGAAAAGTTTTGAACTGATCGAAAAGCACTGGGAACAACCACTCAGCCTGTCCAGCATCCCCAACGACGATGAAGGCACCTACCAAATGATTTGCCAGGCCGACACCATCGGTGTGTTTCAAATCGAAAGTCGTGCTCAAATGTCGATGCTTCCACGCATGCAGCCTCGCTGCTTCTATGACCTCGTCATTCAAGTCTCAATTGTACGGCCTGGCCCAATCCAAGGTGGAATGGTCCACCCCTACCTTCGCAGGCGCCGGGGAGACGAACCCATTTCCTATGCCCACCCGTCCCTCAAACCAATCCTGAGCCGCACATTGGGTGTGCCCATCTTTCAGGAACAGGTCATGGCCATGGC
>Ga0163108_10001502_pt1 | contig 17086 bp, 18 predicted proteins | sample Fk1155metaG_FD_109644 | JGI IMG/M metagenome (GOLD analysis project Ga0163108, IMG submission 109644) | Marine microbial communities from the Central Pacific Ocean - Fk160115 155m metaG | ecosystem: Environmental > Aquatic > Marine > Oceanic > Photic zone | place: The Central Pacific Ocean...
CGACCCGATAAAAACGTTCAAACAGTCTCGTTCTGTGAACGGCGGGTATCCCTGGACCATCATCGATCACCTCGATGCGAACCCGGCCAGGGGTCTGATAGCCACGAACCCGGACATACCCATTCTCGTGCCCATACTTCACGGCATTTTCGATCAGGTTCGTGAGAATTTGCTCGAGAGAATCTTCATCCCCCATGCAGACCATGTTCTCTGTAAGCTTATTTTCAATCGTGATGTTTCGCTTTTTGGCGATGGCCTGCACCGAACCCACGGTTCGGGTGACAACTTCGGATAGCTCAACCTCGGCCATGACCAATGACCCTGTTCCAGCCTCTAAACGGGCCAAATCAAGCAAATCGGACACCAAATTGGACAGGCGCTCTGAACTGCGGTGAATGGCCGAAACGAACTCCTCGGCCACCTCGGGTTCACCCAAGGCTCCATCCAAAAGGGTCTCCGCATTCGCACGAATCACGCTGACAGGTGTTCGTAATTCGTGGCTCACATTCGCCACAAAGTCACTGCGCATCACTTCCAGATGTTTGATTTCGGTGATGTCATGCATCACAAATACAGCGCCGCCCATCGGGCGCTTGGTGACGCGCACTTGAACCAAACGCTCCGGCTCTACCTTGAGTTCGACCCGCTGCGTGTTCTGGATTCCACTCGACATCATGGACATCATGTTCATACCAACGGCCGAGGCATCGATGGAAGATCCAAGCCATTCCCCCGCGCCCCCCAGCATCTCTTGGGCAATGCGGTTGATGTTCTCTATGGTTCCACCCGGATCCACAACAACAACACCAGCATCGATCCCATCGAGCAGTTCCGTGAAAGACTGACTGCTTTGCGGGGAATGGGCGGATTCTTCCGTTGTCAAAACCGCACGAGGACGACCCAAATACAAGCCCACCAACAGGCCCACCAACAACAGCGAAACATACGTAATCACAGTCATTCGGACACCGTTTCGGGTACGACAAAGCGATAGCCAACACCCCAGACCGTATCAATATAGTCGGCGACAGGGTCACCCAACTTGCTCCGCAATCGCTTGACGTGAACATCGATGGTGCGGGAGGTGATGGCGGTGCCCAAACCCCAAACTGCATCGATCAGCTGCTCCCGGCTCTGCACCCGGCCCTTCCGCTCAACAAAGGTATGAAGCAGACGATATTCGATCGCGGTCAAGTCCAACTCATCGTCGTTGACCCAAACACGATGGCCATCCAGATCGATACGCACTGCACCTGCCCGAATAAACGCGGGCTCATCGGCCGCATCGTTTTGACAGCGCCGCAGCACGGCCCGAATTCGGCCCACCAGTTCACGCACACTAAAAGGCTTGGTCACGTAGTCGTCCGCACCATGCTCAAACCCCGCGACCCGATCCTCTTCTTCTCCACGCGCGGTCAGCATGATGATGGGAACACCCTTCGTTCGTCGGTGTTCTCGGATGCGCTCACACACCACATGGCCCGACATGTCCGGCAACATCAAGTCCAGCAAAATCAAATCGGGGGTCGGCTGACCCTGCGCACGCGACAGGCCCGATTCGCCCGTCTCCGCAACCTGGGTGGAAAACCCCTGCTTCTTCAGGTTGTAGGCCAGCGTAGAGGCGATGTCGGGCTCGTCTTCGATGATGAGGATGAGTTCTGCCATGATTCACCCTATATTCCAAAATGATGACGAAACTGTGAAGGATTCCGATGGCCAGAGATAGACTTGGGTACAGGCAGGTATAAAGGACGCGCACCGTGGATGAGCACACACCAGAAAACAAGGCCCGCATTGTCGCCGCATTGCACACCCTTGAAACGGAACTCAAAACTTTTATTGAGGCCGTGGCAACCTCCACACAAACGGTGGAATTGGATCAGGGACAACAAGGACGCCTGAGCCGAATCGATGCCATGCAAGCACAAAAGATGGCCATCGCGCAGCGGGATCGCTCGATTCAGCGACTCGAGCGCGTGCACAATATTCTTGCCACCACAGAAGATGAAGAGTTCGGATGTTGTGGCGAATGTGGTGAACCCATCCCCATGCCCCGATTGATGGCCAGACCGGATTCCGTGTTGTGCATTGAATGTGCAGGCGCCCGGGAACGCTAGGGAGAAATCAGGGTGCGAATGGCCTGCGGTTCGGCCCACACGAACTGGCCCGAAGCAGCATAGGTCTCATCGATTCTATCGATGAAGTCCTGGAGCATGCGTTCATTCGGAATGGCCTCAAGCGGCCCTTCTTCACCATCTGGATCATAGTGAAGCAGGTTCCCATTCTTGTCTCTCAAGTTGATGAGCCCAAGGTCATGTACATGGAAATACCAGGTGTTGACCACACCCTGCTGACGGTGATTCATCGCCGTCCGAAGCACTTGCCACGCCACGTCAAAATCGTTGGTTTGATAGGCCAGCGGTATGTCCGCACTGAAGAAATCGATCATAAACAAACCCGATGAGGTGTACTCCGCCATCTTGATGGTCGACGTGCTGTTCCCGGGCAAGTAGAGCAAATCTGACAAGGGTGCATCGGCGGTCCAATGTTCCACATCGCCCACCCACCACGGGCGGGTTTGATCGGCCAAGGACCACGGTGCCATGTTCTTTCCTCGGGGATCATTCGCACCAATGTCCGCATAGGCCCACGTGTTCGCGAACATGGTGAGATCAAAGCCGTTCCGCTCTACGGTGGACCGCTCCACTTCTCGGTACAAGCGAACCCAATCGAAGTCCCACATCCGATGGCGATCCGCGCCCGCGATGAAGGCCCCGCCACCTGGAATGTTCCGATCCACCAAGTCGATGCGGGGGGACACATGGTCTCGATAGCAAGCCCAATCCCCCAAGGGGCAGTACTCCGGGTCGTCTGGAAAACAAGCGGAGGTGCTGGCGGCCCGTATCCAATGTGGACTGTTCCGAAGGCAGGAATCCGGGTTGGATTCGTGGCTGCCGTCCGTACAGTGGTAGCAAGGCCGATTGTGGATCAATACACCCAAGGAAAAGCCATGGTCGGCCAGTTCGCGGAAAATCGCGGTCTCTCCGCACTCTTTGGCCTTCTGGGTGAAGTTATCGGAAATCGCCAATGCAACCGGAACATCGAGAGAAGCCAATGCTTCCGCATTGTTTCTCACCAAAGCCAACTCGCGTTCGAAGGAGCTGTCCTCACCCAGACAGGGTTGGTCCATGTTCAAATCAGATGGTTCTTCAATGGTGGTGAACAGAAATCCATGCAATGCGGGTGAGGTTGGCTCGATCTCCGCCGCAGCAAACACACGAACACTGACCGATTCTCCCGACGGACCGGCCATGTACACCGGCACATCCCCAGACATCGCGGGCTCAGCCAAACCCAGCAATGAGCCATCGATCGACGTGTCTGCCAACACACCGCCCGATGAGATCAACACAAGACGCCAACCTTCATCCCCCTCTACAGCAGCCCACGCCAAACCACGCTGCGCATCCACCACCAAATGGGCGACATGTCCGCCGAGGTCAAAACCATTCCGTTGCGATGGGTCACCGATCACCACCCGCTCCACACGACTCGCCCCCACAACCAGCCAAACAACGCCGCTCTCGCGGTCTACAGCCACCGAACCAATCGGACGGTTGAAAACATGGCTTTGGATGGGCGCAAATGTCTCTGCGTTCAATACGCTCAAACGGTTTCCTTCCGATTCCGTGAGCACCAAATGCTGCCCGTACACATCGAGTGAACCGGCACGAAAAGGAAGGAGGCTCTTCCGTGAAACAGCAAAAGATTCGCCTTCTTCCAACACGGCAATCGCCTGCTGTTCTGGTGAACTCACGACCAAACCGCCCGCCTCCGGCAACACCGTACACGGGCCCGTGTAGCTTCCCGATACCGCCAGGGGTGCAGGCATGCTTTGGCGACGCACGACACGCAAATAGCTGTACGCGTCCTCACCCTGCATGCCCACATCAACCACTTCGATTTGCTCTCCACCTTCTTTGATCAGATGAAGCACTTGTTGTTCGCGATCGATGCAGAAGTTTCGCGTGGGCTGCGGGGAGTCGATCCGACCGGACAGCCACACCTCGCCGCCACGACAGACCCCATCCTCATCAAAATTGCCCCCCGTGCAGTAGCTGCCCGAGGGATGAACCCACAAAGGGCTCAACATGCGAATGGTCGTTCCCGTTGTTCCAAAAACGTAGGTGTTGCCATGAACCACTTCCACAACGGAGCCTCGGACCCCGGTAAGCCCAGGAATACTTGTGGTGGCCACCATGCTGATCGTGTGTGTGGCTTCAGGCGCAGCGGTATCACCCGTTGCCGTGGCCGTGTCTGTGGCCGCAGCCGTGTCTGTGGCTGTGTCGGAAACCGCAGGCTCGCCGGGCGATTTGGTCTCCCCATCGCACGATAGCAAAGCCAGCAACAGCCCCAAACGCGGGTTCACGGTGTCACCTCCAATGTGGCTGGAAGGGCTGCAGTCGCCAAGCCGATCGCCGAGCCCGTCAAACCGGTTCCGCCGTACCACATCCGCAAAGTGTCGCCATCGACCATCAAGGATGGACCCAATACCGAACTGCTTTCCCAGGTCCCTGGGGTCACATTCGGACCAAAAACAGGACTGTCCGCACGGGTCCAGTTCAACCCATCTCGGCTCATGGCCCAACCGATCTTGAAGGCGCCGCGGGCACCGCCTGTGTAGGCCATCAAATACCAACCATCATGAAAAACAACGTCTGCGGCTTTTGCTTGGTGCGCCTCCCATGAGCCACCGGTGTTGCCCGCAAAAACGGGGTTTCCACAAAACCGCTGCCACGCCACACCATCCAGCGAATACGCGTACCCGAGCTTGTGCAAACCCGTGCTGTACCACATCTCCCAATGCCCGCTGGGATGGCGCAAAATGGCCGGATGGGCAACGGCCTGGCCCGCCCAAGATGCTTCCTCTTCGGACCACCCAAACACCGGATTGTCGGCGTAGTCGGTCACCCCATCGGCTTGGGCACCCAATGCCATTCCGATTGAAATGTCACCGCTTTCCTGGGCACGGCCCGAGTAATACACGCGCCAACCCAGGCCATCTTGCACAACCATGGGGGCGTTGGTGGCAAACCGTTTCCAACTGCCCTCTTCTCCATCGGGAGGGAAAGTGGGTGCGGTTCTCCGAAGCCAGACCAGGCCATCATCCGACCGTGCAACCCCGACCGAATAGTCCACATCTGCGGTACCGGCGTACCACATTACCCAACCGTCTTCCGTCCGCACAACCGAGGGCAAGAGTGTTCCAACTGAATCGAAACTGCCGCTGGCTCCGGGTGGAAAGACCGGGTTCGCATCCGAACGCGCGAAGTTTGGCGTGTACGGTAAACCACCACCAGACACTCGTTCGATGCCATCGGCAAAACCAAAGGGTTGAACCGATATGGGTGTCTCGGCTTCCGCCCGATCCCCATCCACAACAGCCACGGCCACGGCACGCCAATCCCCCGTGGGAAGGCTGTCCGCACATGCTGTCGCGAGACCCGCATCCGTGGTGGGCACGCCAACGCCAATGGCCGTGTTCTCCACCCAGAGATCCACCGACCGCTCTGCCAAGGGTTCACCTTCCTGGGTGAGCCGAACCGTGAGGCATGTGGTGGCACATTGATCGACTGCCCATGACCCATCCACGTCCACAAAGGACAATTCCAGGTTGTGGCTCGGCGTCTCCTCAGCGGTGTCTTGGTCCGTGCCCGCACTGTCCGTTTCTGCGGAATCGTTCACCCGAGATGGCGCTGCTTCTGACGATTTTTTTCCGCAAGCGCCCAAGAGCAGACAGGACAAAAGAACCCATGAATTCATGCGGACCCGCTCCTGCGGCGCCGCGCCGTCATCAGGCATGCAGACAGAAACCATACGCCATGCTGCGCTGTGCGGGAGACCGATGCACACCCGGTAGAACCCTCTGATTTTGCCTTCGGTGGCCGCTCCACCACGATTGGTGGTCGTTCCGCGACACCTCCGCTGTCCACATCTTCTTCAGGATCAGCGGGCGTTCCCGAGTCCGTAGAATCACAATCTGAATCGATCGCGGAGCGCTCCCCATCGCAGTCGTGGTCCGCACCCGGAATGTCACACGCTTCGGGCGCTCCCGGATACACAAACGGGTTTGCATCATCGCAATCCCCATCGGTTTCCGAAAATCCATCCTCATCCGCATCATCCGCCACTGTCGAAACAATCCACGTCGGCGACGTCCAAATGTGTTCCAAGTCGTTCATTCCACCGTCTTCACAAGGCGCATCAAACCAAAGTTCACCATCGATCGTCACATCGACCATCAGGTAGGCCGGCAACGCATCAAAGGAAACGGTGGTCGTCCACACACCAGGGGACACGGAGGTCATCATCCAAGAATCCAATGGTCCCATCAGGCGCACGGCTTGAACCGTCCAAGCGGCATCCGGGGGCATGCGCAGATCGACCTGTACGTCGCTCTCTGCATCGAGCGTAAGGACCTCCCCCATCCCAACGGTCGTGTCCGCCGTGGACACATCCACCCACACCGGCAACTGTGGGCCCGTGGTCGTAAAGGTACGCCGAGACGTGAACGCATCGAACACATCCACACGGCCCGGACTGCTGACCGGCTCCACAATGGCACCCGTCAGGCCCGCACCGTAGGGGTGGTGATCCAAGACACTGTCTTGGCGACAGACATTTCCCGGATTGGAGTCGTGGTTGTCCGAGCCGCCGACAAGGCCCAACCGGTGACCAAAAGCCCCTGGGTCAAGGGCGGCCTTGACGGTCCCGGAAGGGACAAACCCACTCCAAGGCGGATCGAAGCCAGAGCTCGCATCAAAGGAACTTCCATGTTCAGAATAGGCTTCCACGACCGGCGCCCACCTCGGATCATGACAATCCCAATCGGTGGCCATGGGTTTGTCGACCCCTGGATGGTGGGGGATCAAAAGAACTGGCCCAAAATTGGATTCGAGCGTCGCCATGAAACTGGTCAACACCGCACAATTGTCGATGAAGTTCGACACAGAACCACTGGGTTGAAGCGCACCCATGGTCACTTCAGCCAAGGATTCAGGTGTACCAAAAAACATCAATGACCGGTGGCCAAGGCTGCGGCCGTCCGGCAACTCAGCAAAAATTTCTGCGCCCGGAAGCGTGATCAATCCGCCTGCCGGATCATTCAAATCGTTGACCCAATGAAACACCTGCTCAAAGTCTTCCGCGCTGGTCGTGGCGGCTTCCGATGTCACGTGGTCGACGGTGGCCAAAAAATCCAATCCATTGCTTGTGGCAGTCGCAGCCAAATCCAACACTGTTCCACAGTCGGCCGCTTCACCATCCGATGCCCGTACACACGTTCCCAAGTCGGCACTTCCACCATCACCCGATGCGCCTGTGTGGCCATGAATGTCGCCAAACAAGTACAGGCGGTCTTCGAAATCTTCCGCGGCCCAGGCAGACGCAAACATCAGAAACAACAGGGTCATGCCACACCCTTATCGGCCCCGAAAAATGGCGTCTGCCTTTCTTCGCTTTCGAGCCAAGCCCTGTTGCACGTCATACAGCATCTCCTCGGCACCATTGTAGGCGCTGATGAGGAGAAGCGACATGACTGTGATCACTGTCATGCTGGGTGGGGCCATCGGAGCTGCACTTCGATATGGTCTAAGCCAGCTGATGAATCCTTCGGTCGCCATCGGTATGCCCTGGGGCACGTTGACTGCAAACGTGATTGGTTGTCTGCTGATCGGTTGGCTTTCGACAAGCTTGGTCGGTGCAAATGAAGCGGTGCGCGTCGGGATCTTGGTGGGCGTACTGGGCGGCTTCACCACATTCTCCAGCTTTGGCCTTGAGACCATTCGATTGATCCAAGCTGGCGAGTTGTTTTCCGCCATCAGCTACGTACTCATCAGCAATTGTGTGGGCTTGTTGGCCGTCGTGCTTGGGCTCAAAATCGCCGGATAGCGATCGTCGTGGACCGGGTGTGGTCATCCTGTCCTGTCGCCGTTATGCCCATGGTCCAATTCTCAACCCTGTGGAGACTCACCATGAGCATTCTTGTTGGAAAAAAAGCCCCTTCTTTCGTGACCCAAGCCGTTCTTCCAAACGGCGAGATCACCGGTGACTACGACTTCGGTGCTGCGAGTGATGGCAAATACGCCGTCGTCTTCTTCTACCCAATGGACTTCACCTTCGTATGCCCATCCGAAATCCTCGCGATGGCCGCACGCACCCAGAAGCTGAACGACATGGGCTGCGAAGTGGTCGGCATCAGTGTGGACTCCCACTGGACCCACAACGCATGGCGCAACACCGACGTGAACGACGGTGGTATCGGCCCCGTTCCCTTCACCCTCGCGGCCGACATGACCCGCAAGATCTCGAAGAAGTACGGTGTGCTCTCCAAGGGCGGAAACTCGTACTACCCAGCTGGTGTCTCGATGCGCGGAACCTTCGTCATCGATCAAAAGGGCATCGTTCGTCACCAAGTGATCAACGACGAGCCCCTCGGCCGGAACATGGACGAAGTCGTCCGCATCGTCGAAGCGCTCCAGTTCTTCGAAGAGCACGGCCAAGTCTGCCCAGCAGGCTGGAACAAGGGTGATGACGGCATGACCAACACCCCAGAAGGTGTGGCCAGCTACCTCTCTGAGAACGCCGACAACCTGTAAGGCGCACTCGAACCAAAAAACGCCCAGGCGCATTGGCCCTGGGCGTTTTTTGTTGGGATAAGCATTCGTATGGATCGACCCCCCAAACTCCGAACCGACGGTGTTGCCTTTGGGCCCATTGTGATGCTTCCCGAAGCGTATGAGGTGTATGACTTCGCCCAGGGCTACGATCCGAACCGCACCCTGACCCACGAATACGGGGTGGGCAAATACGATGAACTTCGGCCGGGCATGTACAAGGGCGAGCAGTTCGCGGGTGTCCGCAACATCCACGTCGGCATCGACATTGGCACGCCCGCTGGCGAACCCGTCCTGGCTTTTTACGAAGGAAACATCTTCAAAATCGGCAACAATGCCTTGCCCTACGACTACGGGCCCACCATCATCACCAAGCATCAATGGCTCGACCAAACCGTATTCGCCCTGCACGGCCACCTCGCCACGGCTTCTTTGGACAAGTGGCGAGAGGGCGACCGCTTCCAAAAAGGAGACGTGTTGGCCCATGTGGGCGAGAAGCACGAGAATGGTGGGTGGAACCCCCACCTCCATTTTCAGCTGTCGCTGATTGAACCCGACACCCACGATCTTCCGGGAGCAGTGAGTGCAGCGGACCGTGCGTGGGCGCGACGGGCTTTTCCAGATCCACAATTGGTACTGGGAACCCTGTATTGAATCACCTGCCGATCACTTTCCGTACATGAACGGCATCAAGATACCGCCACAGCAGGCGAACAAGCCACCCAGCACAAAGATGCCAACAAAGGGTCCCAAGATCATCCATGTGACCCGTTTTTCCGAGGCGACGTCGGCATCCCATTCCGCCATGCGCTTGTCGAGCGCCGCCTGCAATTCCTGAATGGCCCGAGACTCTCCCGGGTGATCCATCCGCAATTTGGTGATCAAGATCTCGCACCGGTTCCGAAGCAAGGTGTTGCCCTCATCATCCGACAAATGCGATGGCTGCATGTTCTGAACCGTCTCCAGAAATGCCCGCTTGATGGCCGCCACATTCTCCGGCACAAACGCACTCGCCATCAAGGCCCCAATGGCCTCTCGGCGGTCGTCATCATCGCTCGCATGCTGCAAGGCCAGTTGCCGGGCAAAGGCCCCCAGTTCATCCAAAGCCCGCAGTTCGTCCTCCACGGTGACCAAGGGTTCGAGCGCGAAACCACACTTGGGACACAGCAACCGACCGGACTTTAGCGGGGCATTGCAAGCAGGACATTTCTCAGACACCGTTTCACCTCCGCACCAGTCTACATGCTGGGGGTGAGCAAGCGAAATGGAATGAGATCGCGGATAATGGGGTCCTCATAAGACCCACTCGGGAGAACCCATGGAAACAACCGACGAAAATTCGGCGCTCACCCGAAGAATCATGCGCATCTCCAAAGTCAATGCATGGTCGGTGACCCTCATCGCCGGTGCATTCACCGTACTGAGTCTGCTCGGACTGTCTGTAGCCGGCATCGTTGTGGGGGCTGCTGTGACCGCCGCAGGGCTCATGGAACTGCATGGCCAGAAGGCTCTGCAGACCGATCCAGCTCGGGCCCGACAGTGGATGGTGGGCAGCCAAGTGTGGTTGTTGACCGGCGTGCTCAGCTACTGCGGATGGCGGCTCATGATGCTCGACCCCGCCGACCCGTTTGCCGTCTTGGGTGAGGCGGGCCAACTGTTGCAGATGGTCGAATTGATGGGCATTTCCTCCGCCGAACTCGAGCACCTCTTCGTGCAGGCATACCGACTCACCTACGGCCTCATCGCGGGTCTCACGGTCCTCTTTCAAGGTGGATTGGCCCTGTATTATCGGTCTCGTATTGGAAGACTCCTTGTCTCCCACATTCCCACCGATGCGGTGTCTACAGCACCCCAATCGGACAGCTGACCCCGGTGCCGCCGAGCCCACAGTAGCCACCGGGATTCTTGTGCAAATACTGCTGGTGGTAGTCCTCGGCGTAGTAAAATGGCGATGCATCGAGGATCTCTGTGGTGATGGCGCCAAAGCCCGCCTCGGAGAGTATCGGCTGAAAGGCGTCTCTACTGGCCTCGGCCGCCTCACCCTGGGCCTCAGACGTGACATAGATCCCGCTTCGGTACTGGGTGCCGGCATCGTTTCCTTGGCGCATGCCTTGGGTGGGATTGTGCGATTCCCAAAACACCATGAGCAACTGCGCAAAAGATACACGGTTGGGATCAAAGACCACCAACACCACTTCGTTGTGGCCCGTTCGACCCGAGCAAACTTCTTCGTAGGTGGGGTTCGGTGTATGGCCCGCGGCGTAGCCCACCGCCGTGCTTACAACGCCATCGACGGTCCAAAATTTGCGCTCCGCACCCCAAAAACAGCCCATGCCCACCTGGAAAATTTCCATGCCTTCCCAGGGCCCCACCGTGGAACTCCCCAACACCGCATGCGTTCCACGGACAGGCATCGTGGTGTCGCGGCCGGGAAGCGCTTGCTCGGGCGTGGGAATCTTTGTTTTGTGGGGGTTGATAAAAAACACGGGCCACCTCACTGGGTGACCCGATGTTCTCTGAAGAATGTTGCGCTGTAAAGTCGAAGCTTATTCGCAGGGCTCGCCCCAGTCCTCAAATCCACAGTCTTCACTCGGCTCCGTAGACCCTTTTGAGTCCGCAAACTGAATCAAATCAAAGCGGAAGTCGAGCCCATCTGCTGTGCCTCGGACTTGAATCTCATCGACTTCTACCTGGCTGACCTCGATAAACAATTCTTCGTAGTCGCGAGAATCATCGATCGTGATGGAACCAGCCATTGAAACATGGCCATCCTCTCCGTGAACAACAAAGTCCGCGAATCCATCCACCATGACCAGATCAAGTTCTGTGCTCATGAACCCAAGGTCCACCACATCTGTGGACGATTCTTCACCCACACGGGCATCGTAGACACGTACCGAAAGTTCGCCCTCATAAGAACACTCATAGTCCCCTTCAGGCACTGCATCGGGATCATTGCAGTCCATGTCTTGAGAAAGATCGAGCATCCCGATGGCGACGCTTTCCATGTCGTCAAGAAGATGGGTATCTGTGGGGCCGCAACCGATGGCAGCCAAGCAAAGAGTAAAAAGTGTGAATCGCATGGGGTGTCCTCCTGGGTACACACTCAATCTGCCTCCAAGCCGAAGCAAAGACAATGGCTCTTACGCACATACCGTGGTTCAAGATTCCACATATATGTGCATTTCCGCGATACAACAGAGACACCGCATGCGGTTTGACGAATACCCTTGGGGGGTATATCATAGTACCCCCGGGGGGTATATGTCTCTTCCAGAAGCCGACAAAAAGAAGCTGCAATCCAGAATCCGCCGAGCAGAAGGCCAACTTCGTGCCATCGCGCGGATGATCGATGAGGACGCACCATGTGTGGATACATTGGTCCAAGTTTCAGCGATTCAGGGTGCGCTCGGGAAAATTGGAGAACTGATCCTGACCGAACACATTGAGTCTTGCGTCACCGATGCATTTCAAAATGGCGATGAAAGCCAAAGACAACGGGCCATAGACGACCTGATGGACGTATTCAGTCGCTACGGAGCACGATGATGAACTACGCACACAGTGTCTGGGAAATCATGATCGAGCTGGCGCCATGGCTTTTTTTGGGTGCGGGTGTTTCCGGGCTGATTCACATTTTGCTCCCACACGATTTTGTGCAGCGGCACCTCACAGGGCGCGGAAGCGTACTGAAAGCGGTGGCCCTCGGCGTTCCACTGCCACTCTGCTCATGCGGCGTCATTCCAGCCGGACTTGGACTCAAAAAGGATGGTGCGTCCGATGGCGCCGCGGTCGGCTTCCTGATCTCCACACCCCAAACCGGGGTGGACTCCATCTTGGTTGCCGCCGGGTTCTTGGGGTGGCCTTTCGCCTTGTTCAAGGTGTTTGCCGCTGCAGTCACCGGTTTCGCTGGGGGATGGCTCACCGAGCAATACGGTGGAGAAAGCATTCCGTGGTCAGACACTACAAACCACGGAAACGATCACCACCGCGGGGGGTGGAGAGACGCGCTGGAACATGCTGAAGACTTGATTCGAAGCATCTGGGGCTGGCTCGCTTTCGGTGTATTGCTCAGCGCCGCCATCACAACATGGATACCCACCGATGGCTTTTCCACCATCACCGGATGGGGCCCGATCATCACTTTACTGACGGTGTTGATGATCAGCCTACCGTTGTATGTGTGTGCCACAGCATCGGTCCCGATTGCCGCGTCTCTGGTCGCCGGTGGTTTTCCTTCCGGCGCTGCATTGGTCTTCCTGATGGCCGGACCTGCCACCAATATTGCCACCATCGGTGCGATCAAAAGAGCCTTTGGGCAACGGGTGCTCACCCTGTACCTCGGCACAATTATTGTTGGCTCGGTCGGACTTGGGCTCTTGTTTGATTCTCTCTTCACCACAACCGCCACCAGTGCTGCGACCCAAATGCACCACGATGCATGGTGGGCCGTCGCTTCCGCCGCAGGGCTATCCTTGCTCTTGCTCCGGTATACGGTGGACGACGCCCGCAGGTGGTGGGCCACAAGAGCCCTTCAAAGCGCAGACGGTGAACGCCTTGTGGTCCCCGTGGGTGGCCTCACTTGTGGCGGGTGCGTCGCCAAACTTGAAAGTGCGCTACGCGGTGCCGACGACATTCAAGAAGCATCGGTGACACTCGAGCCAGCACAAGCCATCATCCGTGGAAAAGCCTCACCTGAACGCGTGCATGCCCTCATCGAGGGTGCAGGGTTTCAAGTCCTCACTTCGGCATAGACACAAATTGCCTGCAGTCTTGTTGGTCACAGTCAATTCGTGCGCGTGCACCCGGTTCCAAGACAACGTTCCCGTGGTCCTGTACACCATTTTCCGTTCGCGAAACGATTGTATAAACACCAGGGTTGACCTCACCTGGGCCGTATATTCTTCCGGTTTCACTCCGTAGGCGAACGGTTTCAATGGGGCCCGTCACCACAAACAAGGCAGGCTTGTTTGCGTTTTCTGCATTGGGGTCGACGTTTGCGTTCGCATTGCTGGGCGGTGTTCTTGGGGTTGCCTTCTTGGGGCTTGGATTCCAGAAAACCCACGCCAACAAGGCGAGCGCCAATACACACCCCACAACCTTCATGACCTGTTCAAGCTTATTCATTTCTCATCCACCTTTATTGGTTGCTCTTGAGAGACAAACGCCACCGCACCAACGCACCTGTGATGAGGCCGAACAGAACACCAAGAGCGATGTCCTTGCCAAGTAAATTCGTAGAGAGGTCCTGTGCTGTACTGGTCTCAAACACATCGGAAAACCACGGGTTGTTGGCCTTGTACTGCTCCATCAGGATGACCTGTGTAGAGCCGGTAAACAAGCCCGCCAAAGTGCCACAAAATGCCATCCGACGAATGGGCGCCTGGACTTCGAACCGCACGCCATAGGCCACCCACAGCGTGTATAGGCCGAGCCAAGCGGCCAATTCGACCTTTACTGGCAATCCCACCAGCGCGGTCAAAAGGCCCATCAAAATGCCCGTGGGGGCCAGCACCAGAATGTGTTTCATACCAACTCCAATGTTCGATACAGCACGCCTTCACCTTGCCTGCTGTCCGTTTCTGCCCATCGTTCAGGCTGATATTCCGGAAAGAATGTGTCTCCATCCACCGACATGTCCACCTCGGTCAAGAACAGCTTTGTCGCGTGCGGCAAGGCCAAGGCATAAATGGCACCCCCACCGACCACCCGCGGCTCAAGGTCTCCATTCGCCCGGGCGAGTGCAATGGCTTCTTCTAGGCTGTGAACCACTTCACAGCCTTCAAAGTGCGCATCCTTCTGGCGTGTGATCACAATGTTCTGCCGACCCGGCAGCGCACGGCCAATCGACTCATGGGTCTTTCGGCCCATGATGATGGCGTGTCCCATGGTGACACGGCGAAAATGCCGCAGGTCCTCTGGGATGTGCCATGGCATGTCGCCATCCAACCCAATGACCCTATCTGGGGTCATCGCCACCACCAAAGCCAAGGCGCCCGTCATACACTCACCCTTGCCCGAATGTGGGGGTGCGGCTCGTATTCGGACAACGTGAAGTCCTCGAATTGAAAAGAAAACAGATCCGTGACCTCTGGATTCAGCGTCATCGTGGGGCGCGTTCGCACCGGTCTGGTCAGCTGAAGGCGGGCCTGTTCGAGGTGGTCGCTGTACAGGTGGGCATCGCCCATGGTGTGTACAAACTCACCAGGCTCCAAACCCGAGACCTGCGCAATCATCATCATCAACAAACTGTAGCTGGCGATGTTGAATGGAACGCCCAGAAAGATGTCCGCGCTCCGCTGGTACAGCTGACAAGAAAGTCGACCATCTTGAACATAGAATTGAAACAAGGTGTGGCAGGGAGGCAAAGCGACTTTGTCCGCCTCCTGGGGATTCCAGCCACTCACGATCATGCGGCGGCTCCAAGGGTTGTCTTGAATGGTATCCAACAAGGCTTGAATCTGGTCCACACCATCTTGATCGTATGAGCCATCAGACTGCAAGGTCGCCCCAAAATTACGCCATTGGTGACCGTACACTGGGCCCAAGTCACCTTCTTTGCGACCGAAGCGAGCCGTCTGTTCAGCCGTGGCCCAGTCGTTCCAGATCCGAACCCCTGCTTCTTGAAGGGGTTCCACATGGGTTTCCCCTGAAAGAAACCACAACAACTCATGGATAATGGAACGAAGGTGTAACTTTTTGGTCGTGAGAAGAGGGAAGCCCTCCTGCAAATCAAAGCGCATTTGATGCCCAAAAATGCCCACCGTACCCGTGCCCGTTCGGTCCTTCCGGGCCTTGCCATGGGTGAGCACATGATCGAGCAAGTCCAAGTATTGTTGCACGCTCTGACCTCCGTTGTTGTAGGCGTAACCGGGCGATCTGCTGTGCACACCTTGGGTGGCGAGAGTGTCTTTGTCGGATATAGGGCCGGAGAACTGAGGGATCCGATGAATTTCAATACATTTTTTAGCTTGATTTTGGTTGCAGCCAGCGTTGGTTGCGTGGACAGCACGAAGGAAGGAGACACAGGCGTCGAAGCCGCGTGGGACTCGCCTTTTAACGATGTCGATGGTGAAGACCCCGTCGATGCAGGCACCGTGGATGAAGATGGCGGCGACGATGACGGTGCCGATGCCGATGCCGATGGCGGGGCCGATGCCGATGCCGATGGCGGGGAGCCCAGTGACGCAGACGGCGACGGCTTCACCGTCGAAGAGGGCGACTGCGACGACGACGACGCAGCGATCAATCCGGATGCGGTGGAAATCTGCAACGAAATCGATGACAACTGCGATGACGAAATCGACAACGTCGAAGAGGGCGCCACCTTCACTTGGTACCAGGATTCAGATGGGGACGGGTTCGGAAACTCCGACCTAGACAGCCTGGAAAACACAGATTGTGAAGCACCAGAAGGCTACGCAAGTGTCGATGGTGACTGCGACGACAGCCGTTCTACCGTGTATCCAGGTGCCGTCGAGCAATGTGACGGGATCGACAACGACTGCAACGACTTGATCGACGAAGACGACCCCGGTTTGGTCATGGAGACCTGGTACGCCGATGAGGATCGCGACGGATACGGTGACGACTCAACCGCGGTCGAAGCATGTGATCCACCCGAGGACTACGTCGCCATCGGTGGGGATGTGGACGACACAGACCCAAGCATCACGGGAGACCCTTTCTGGACAGCGCGAATCGTGGTCGAAGTGACCTGGACCGAAGCGGGAGACGACATGGATCTCCACTTGCTGGCACCGGGTGGAGAGCTGACGACGGACACCGACTGCTACTACCTCAACTGCAAAGCCTTCGATGGAGAATCGAGTCTCGACTGGGGTGAAGAAGGGGTGGCAGAGGACAACCCTACCCTCAACATCGATGACATCACGGGTACAGGTCCGGAAGTCATCTCGCTACCAGAGCCCGCACCCGGCGCCTACACCATCGTGGTCCATGACTTCCCTGGATCTCCAATTGAAGATGGAAACGAAGTCTCGGTGCGTGTTTTCTTGGATGGAGAACTGGAGGTATCCGACACCCGCATCATGACCGGTGAAGACATCTACTTGGCTTTCACAGAAATTACGGTCCCAGAGGATGAGGATGGGGAACTGATCATCCGTGAACTGGACGAGGAATTGGAGGCTGGTGGAGGCGTCAGCGGATCCGACAGCGGGGACATCGACACCACAGGCGGAGACACCGAGGGCGAGACCGAAGGCGGAGACACCGAAGGCGAGACCGAAGGTGGAGACACCGAAGGCGAGACCGAAGGTGGAGACACCGAGGGCGAGACCGAGGGTGGTGACACCGAAGGCGAGACCGAAGGTGGAGACACCGAAGGCGAAACCGAGGGTGGAGACACCGAAGGCGAAACCGAGGGTGGTGACACCGAAGGCGAAACC